>TARA_R110002124_G_scaffold33690_6_pt1 | contig 50339 bp, 47 predicted proteins | sample TARA_R110002124 | Tara Oceans TARA_R110002124 (sample SAMEA4397445) | marine metagenome | biome: Polar Biome; feature: [SRF] surface water layer (ENVO:00010504); material: water (ENVO:00002006), including particulate matter (ENVO:01000060) such as... | depth 5 m
TATTTATTTGGTTAACTATTAGGTCGCTGGTTTATAATCCTTATCATCAATTACCATTTTAGCGATAATCTCTTTTAAGATTTCAGAAGTACCTCCACCAATTGGTCCAAGACGACTATCTCTTGCCATTCGTGCCAATGGGTACTCTTCCATATAACCATAACCTCCTAAAAACTGAAGACATTGATAAATAACATCATCAGCCATTTTGGTAGATTGCAGCTTAGACATTGTCGCTTCTTTTACCACATAATCTCCAAGATCTAATCGTTTAGCTACGTAGTAGTTGAATTGCTTACAAATTTCCATTTGTGTTACGCAATCTGCATACGTATGCCTTAAAGCTTGAAACTTATCTATTGTTCGTCCAAAAGCAGTTCTTTCAGACATATATTGTTTTGCATATTCTAGAGCATATTCTGCTCTAGAATGAGAGTTTACAGCCATAATTAAACGCTCTAAAGAGAAGTGCTGCATTATATAAGGAAATCCTTGATTTTCTTCACCCATTAAATTTGAAGCAGGTATGACCACATTATCAAACGCTATTTCACCAGTATCTGATGCTCTCCAACCTAACTTATCTAATTTTGTTGCAGAAATACCAGGTGTATCTCTATCCATTACAAATATGCTAATACCTTTATTACCAATCTCTGGATTCGTCTTTGCTGCAACCACAAGATAATCACTATAAACTCCGTTTGTTATAAATGTTTTAGAGCCATTGATAACATAGGTATCTCCCTTTTTTACAGCAGTAGTACGCATTCCTGCCACATCACTTCCGCCAAAGGGTTCTGTAATACAGAGGCAACCTATTGCATCACCTAAGGCACTTGGTGTTAAATATTTCTCTTTTTGAGCATGATTACCTTCTTTATTCAAATGTGTCATCGCTAAGTAAGCATGAGCCCACATTGCAGCTGCAAATCCACCAGAATTGATGCGTTGCATTTCTTCAAGAAAAATCACAGTATAAAATAAATCTAAATCTAAGCCACCATAAGCTTCTGGTGTTGCCAAGCCAAAGTAACCCATATCACCAAACTTCTTCCAAATAAAACGTTCTATATGGCCTGTTTTCTCCCATTTTTCGATATGTGGAACCACCTCTTTTTTTAGAAAATCTCTTAAGCTTTCTCGAAATAAATTATGCTCTTCTGTGAAATATAAATTAGACATGTAGTGTTATTTGTTATAGCTGCAAATGTAACTTAATTATCTCGATTTTCTTAATTGGAAAATCTTCAACTTTTGTTAATTCTTCTAAAGATTTAAAGCCGTCTCTTAAAATTCGTTCTTCAATAATATTATTGGCAATTTCGTAATCTATATATTGAATTGTAACTAGTTCATCTCTTGTTACAGTATTAATATTATATTTATTTATTACTCTTGGAGTTTTAACTGTGAAGTCATTTTTTACACGCTCAATGACTTCTGGAGATAGCCCGTAAACTTCAGACAATTGAATATCTGCAATGAATCCACCTGAAAATTTATTTCTGTATTTTATGATCCGTTCGGAAAGTTTCTCACCTATACCATATACTTTTTGTAACTGACTAGCTGTTGCTTTGTTTAAATCTATTTTTTGAACAACCTTTTTTGCTGTATTAGAATTGGAATATGAATTATTATAACTATTTACCTTGGGCTTAGGGTTAGTTACCCAATCTGGAAATTTAAAATAGGGAGAAATAGTTGTTAAAATAGAATCTGAAACTTTTGTGACTTGCTGAAAACCTTTAGCAGAATTAACCCATTGATTATTTTCTCTAAATTTATGAAGTCTATCAATTTCTTCGTTAGACATACCTAATGTGTAACCTTTATAATCCGTAATGTAATTTGGGTTAAATGGGTATATTTTTGGCTTACTGTTCTCTATCTCAACTAAGCGTAAAGAATCTAATTCATTTCTAAATACATCTAACTCTTTTTGATCTGTAAGAATTTCATCTTTAGAAAAGTCGGTAAACGAATAGATAGATTGCATTATAATAATAATTGCTAACAATAAAAAAATCCCATTTCGTTGTTTGTTAGAAAACTGAAAATGGGATTTCATATATTATATTACTATTAATTTTTAGGCTTTTTTAGCCTTAATTGCTTTCATATATTTATTAAGCTCTTCTTTTACTCTTGGAGCAAGAATAACTAAACCTATCATATTTGGCACCATCATTGCAAAAATCATTGCATCAGAGAAACCTATTACAGATCCCAAACTAATTGAAGCTCCAACAATTACAAATAAACAAAACAATACCTTATATATATATTCTACTTTTTTAGTTCTTCCGAATAAATAAGCCCAACCTTGATAACCATAATACGACCAAGAAATCATGGTGCTAAACGCAAATAATACAACTGCAACAGTTAACACATAAGGAAACCATGATATAACAGACTCAAACGCACCAGATGTAAGTAAAATTGCGTCAGCATCATTTAAACCTGCATTTGCAGCAGTTACATTTCCTGTAATTACTAATACTAAAGCTGTCATAGTACAAACCACAACAGTATCAATAAACGGTTCTAATAAAGCAACTAAACCTTCTGATGCTGCATACTTTGTTTTTACTGCTGAATGTGCAATAGATGCAGAACCAACACCAGCTTCGTTAGAAAATGCGGCTCTTCTAAAACCTTGCACTAAAACGCCAATGGCTCCACCTGCAACTCCTTCTGGGCTAAATGCACCATTAAAAATTTGCATAAATGCATCACCAATCATATTATAATTTGCAAAAATCACAAATAGTGATGCTGCTACATAAATTACAACCATAAATGGTACAATCTTATCTGTAACTTTCGCAATTTTCTTTATTCCACCGATAATAACAATACCTACTAATATCGCCATTACTAAACCAAATGCCCATCTGTATCCATTAATAAAGGATTCTTCACCACCAGTCATATGCTCAAATAATTGAGCTGCTTGATTTACCTGGAACATGTTACCACCACCAAAAGAACCGCCAATTACAAATACAGCAAATACTACTGCTAATACTTTACCTAATCCGCCTAAGCCTTTAGATTTAAGTCCTTTGGTTAAATAGTACATTGGTCCACCAAAAACGACACCATTTTCATCAATATCTCTATACTTTACACCAAGTGTACATTCTACAAATTTTGAAGCCATACCCAAAAGTCCAGCTACAATCATCCAAAATGTTGCTCCTGCTCCACCAATAGAAACTGCAATAGCTACACCTGCTATGTTACCTAGACCTACTGTTGCAGAAAGCGCAGCAGTTAATGCTTGAAAATGTGATACTTCTCCTTCATGACCTTCTACAGCAATCGTTTCTATATTATCTCCTCCAGGTGTAGAATCACCTGCTCCAACTAAAGATTCATGATGATCTAATTCATCATATTTTCCTCTTACAATATTTACAGAAGTGAAAAATCCTCTAAAATTTATAAACTTAAAATAAAATGTAAAGTATAATGCCCCAAGAATTAATGGAAATAAAACCCAAAAAACTTTAACACCACCACCAAAATCTATTTGATAAAAAATTGCTCTTACAAACCCACCTGTAGCATCACCAAAAGCTTGATCAATCTTTTCATCAATACCAATTTCTTGGACTTCTTGAGAAAAATTTAATAATGGTAATAGTAAAGCAAAAAGTGATAGAAGATATTTCTTCATAAGGGTAGTTATTAGTTAGTTTTTATTTTTCAAGAGGACAAGATGCTAAAAAAATCCGAATTCCTAAAGCATGAGACGTTAAAATGGCTGTTTTTATTATGCTATGTTGTATTCAGAATTTAGCTTATGTATCTGTTCTGGTCGTCCTAAAACAATGATTTTAGATCCTGGAATTAGCTTTGTATCTGCTTCAGGGTTTACAATATATTCACCTTTATCATCCTTAAAACCAATCACAGTACAGCCTGTCTTTTTTCGCAAATCTAAATCTCTAATTGTTTTTACGTGTTTAGTATCATAAAGCTGTTCTACTTTAACTTCTTCAATATTAATGTTACGTTCTCCGACAATACCTAAATTATCAATAAATTCTACCAAATCTGGTATTACAACTAAAGATGCCATATGATCTCCGCCTATTCTATCTGGAAGAATAACATTATTAGCTCCTGCCAATTTAAGCTTTTGATACGACGTTTCTTGAGACGCTCTACTTATAATACGCATTTCTTTATTTATTTGCCTTGCTGAAAGCACCACAAACAAATTATCTGCATCATTTGGTAAAGCTGAGATTAAGGTAGATGCTTTTTCTATACCTGCTCCAATAAGTGTTTCATCTTCGTTGGCATTACCTAGAACAAAAGGAATATTGTCTTCTTGAAATTTTTCAATAATATCCTTATTGCGCTCAATAACAACATACGGTTTATCATAAGCTAATAATTTCCTAGCGGCTTGCTTTCCATTACGTCCAAAACCACAAATGATGATGTGGTTAGACATGGCATCAATTTTCTTTTGCATTTTTCGTTGTTTTATATCTTCAAAATTATTTCTACTTAAAATATATTCTGTAATTATTGAAATAGCGTAACCTACTATAACTACACTTGCTAAAATTAAAAATATAGTAAAAATCTTAGATTCAGCATCTAGTGGACTTACCTCAGCAAAACCAACGGTTGTAATGGTAATTACCGTCATGTAAATTGCATCTAACCAAGAATACCCAGAGATAAACTTATAGCCCACCACACCAATACACAACAAAAAACCTAACATCATTATAGCTGTGTAAATCTTAGATCTATAGAGTCTTAAAAGTGGATTGTTCATATTATAAATCGAAAACCGAAGAGCGTTTGGTATATAAAATATCCTTAATACGCATCCAAAACGCGAGGAACAAATATAGTGCAAAACCAAAACCAACGGTTACAAAAGTGAGGTACATAAAAGATGTTCTTACAATTTTGGCTCTAATTCCTAAACGGTCTGCAATACGTTGACAAACATAATAGCCACGCTTTTGAAAATAGAGTAATAAGGCATAGAACCAATTCATAACTGCAAGTTAATTAATTTTTAACGATTAGACTATTGCCTACTGCACATTGTAAGCATTTATTTTTATCACAATATTGCTGCTTTAATTGTAAAAAAGCTTGAGAATTTAACGCAGTATTTTCGATCTTTGTTAAGTCTTTAAAATTAGAGACGATACTATTCTCTTCTATCTTAATTTGTCTAATGAGTTGAAACAAATCTTCTTCGATGGACTTGCCTTGTGATTTCGCATAGCTGAATTTTAAAGGAATAATAGTATTGATGATAACCAAATCAATAAACGATTTGGTTAATAGTTTTTTAGACTTTTTTGATGTTTTGGAGAATGTATAATGTGTATCCCAAAAATCAGTAACTCCCTTTTTAAAAAATTTATAATAGTCTTCTTTTGTTTTTAAATCAATTACTATTGAAAATAAATTCTGCTCCGTTGAGTAAAGATTTGCGAACTGCGACAAGCGAATACTTGGAAAATTAGATGGTCGTAATCTAAAAAACTGAACTGGTAAAACTCCTTGGTTATTGAGCTTAAATTTCTGTTTTAAAAACTTATAGCGTTCCTTTAAGTCTAAAAAATAAATTTCTTCTGTGTCTGTATCTAGTAAATTAGCTTGCCCAAATAGCAACGCTTCCAGATCTAAAACATCATTCTGAAGTTTTCTTAATACAGAAAAATCTAAAGAATTTGCCAAACTTAAAAATGATTCACCATTAACTTTAAGTCCAAAATTTTTGAGAAGCATTTTAAAGAGTACAGCTTCCCAATCGTTATTTGAGGCTTCTAATAAATCTCTAATGGCTTCAGACTTCTGCTCTAATCGTTCTATAAACAACAGCTCGAGCCAATTATTTAGTAAAAAAATATCAATTTCAGGAAAATAAGATTCACAATTAATCCAAGACTTGGATTGCATTAATTTTTGATAATTATCTAAAAGATTCTTATCTACATAATGCTTTAATTCTAAAGTCGGAATTTCAGAATTATCTTTTCTAAAGATTTCAGTATCATGCTCCCAAACGATGTGCAGAATGACATTATCGTAAGCTTTGTCTGTTTCATGATTATGAACGTACCAATCTGAAGACTTTATATGAATTTCTACATTACCTGCCCAAAATTGGCTATCTATACTCAACTGTGAATTAAAAAAATCTGGACCTGAATTATGATTGTGTTGCCCAAGTAAATTAATGCTTATAGCTTCTCCTTTTGTGGTTTTAAGCTGAGACGTATTAAAGGCTTTATGTTTCCAAATGTAATGAAGGAGGTCTTCTTGCATTTTACTAAAATAGAAAAACCTATTTTAATTTAAGTCTTTATCACTTCTTAGTTGTTGTTTACTTTTTAGAAGTTAGAAATTTTAGACACTGCTACAATATCAACAAATTCCTTCATTTCATTTATAAGAGTGTTAAACATGGGTCAACACCCAAAGCTCAACTTCCTCCTCCTTTCGCCAATGTAGATCGCGTTTTGTTTTTTCAGAAGCCCTTTTTACGCTTTTCTTAAAACAGCGCTCTAATTGAAAACGTCCTCCTTCAGCTAGTTCTTCCTCAATAGGATGAGATTTGGATAAACCTGTAATCTGTGCTAAATTAGAGAAGATAAGTACTAATTGACCATCTGGTAAAAGCATTTGTTTTGCAGCGTCAAAAAAATCTGGAAATAACATTTTATTATAATAAATAGCTTCATCTATATTATCTGAGTGACGCGTCTCTGGCAACCAAGGTGGATTAAACACAATAAGCTCGGATGGTTTGTTCCACTTCCCAAAAAGAGATCCAAAATCTAATTCAATTTTTCGAGATAGTTTGGTATCTCCCATAGATTCGGTTAAGCCAATGACGGCATTAGGATTAGTGTCTGTTCCAAACACTTTTTGAAACCCATGCTTTATTAGTTGTAAAGCCAATATACCACTACCAAAACCAACATCTATGGCTGTCTTTTTTTGCCCTGAATAACGTTTTAACCAATTATCAAACAGTTCTAAATGCTCAAAACGTGTTGGGAAATAAGTGCCGTAATAAGGATGAATTTTGTTTCGTAATACAGGTATAGAAATCCCGTTTTCGTACCATTGCCATGCGCTATTTAAGCCTTGTACTTGCGGAAAGGTTAATAAAAAATTACTGATTTCTGGATATAACTTTGCAAACCATCCTATTATCGGAGATTTCTTTACCAAGAGTTGATGCGCCTCAATTTCTATGATAATAAGATTAGAAAGCTTATGATATGCTGCGCGATACTCTCGTTGTTCCTTAAACGTTTTATTAGGTAGTTTTTTATTAAGATGACGTTGTATTTCTTTAAGTAATACAGATCCATTATTATAAAATTCTGTAATTAAAACAGGGTTACCAGCTTCTAAAACTTTAATAATACTAGGAAGATCTGTTGCTCGATTATAGGTTGCCATTTCTTTATGAGGCAAAAATGGTTTAGGTTTATTTACTTTTATATTGGTACTCATATAATGGTATTACTTTTGGGCGAAGGTAGACAATTGGTTCTTCAACTCACATGCCTAATGGTTAATAAACAAAATCCTGATACATCATCAGGATTTTGTTTTTGTATGGATTAGATAGGTTATGCTTGACATGCAATTTAAAATTTTTTAATCAATATAACCCATCTCACGCATCCACTCGTCATTAAACATTTTACCAACATAACGACTTCCATGATCGTGAAATAATACAACTACAACATCCTCTGGTGTAAAATGTTCTTTTAGTTGCAATACTCCTTTAATGGCTGAACCTGCTGAGTTCCCTAAAAACATACCTTCTTCTTTGGCTAGCCTTTGTGTGTAAACGCAAGCGTCTTTATCGGTTACTTTAGTAAAACCATCAATGATATTAAAATCTACATTTTTTGGTAAAATATCTTCACCAATTCCTTCGGTGACGTAAGGATATATTTCGTTCTCATCGAACTCTCCAGTTTCGTGATACTTTTTAAAAACAGAACCATAAGTGTCTATTCCCCAAACTTTAATGTTAGGGTTTTGTTCTTTTAGGTATTTACCAACACCACTAATAGTACCACCTGTACCAACACCAACTACAAAATGTGTTATTTTACCATCGGTTTGTTTCCAGATTTCTGGCCCTGTACTTTGGTAATGCGCTTTGGCATTACTTGGATTATCATATTGGTTAACATACCAAGAATTTGGTGTTTCTTCACCCAAACGCTTAGACACAGAATAATAACTACGAGGATCATCTGGCTCTACAGCCGTTGGACAAACAATAACTTCTGCACCAACAGCACGCATAATATCTACTTTTTCTTTAGACTGTTTGTCTGCCATTACAAAAATACATTTGTAACCTTTTACAATGGCAGCTAGGGCTAATCCCATACCTGTGTTTCCAGAAGTTCCTTCGATAATAGTTCCTCCAGGTTTTAATCGACCATCAGCTTCAGCATCTTCAATCATTTGCAAAGCCATTCGGTCTTTTACAGAATTCCCTGGATTAAAAGTTTCGTATTTAGCGAGTACAAAACAAGGTAAGTCTTCTACTAGCTTGTTCATTTTTACTAATGGTGTATTTCCTATTGTACCTAATATATTTTCTGCGTAGTCCATTTCAATTTTTTATTGTTTTTAAAGGTGAAATGTGTTCGCCTTTAAAATATTTTCCCAATTATTAAGCCTTTCTTTTAGGCTCGCTTCATAATTCTTTTTTGCGGTGCAAATTTAAGGGAAATCTTTTCGAATGAAAGTTAAAAGTTAGTTATGTTCTTTCTAACCCTTTGCTATTAGCCTTTAAATTTTAGCTTAGTAATGAATATGGTTGAGTAGAGCTAATAGCCAACACCTATAAGCTAATAGCCAATTCAATCAAAGCGAATTGCTTTAACAGGTGAAATCTTAGAGATAATAACTGAAGGAATTAAAAGCATTAATAAGCAAACTAAAAATGTGCCAATATTAAGTAATAAAATATAATCCCAACTTATATAAACAGGTGCTTCACTAACGTAATATGTATCTGGATTAAGAGGAAATAGCTTAAAATACTTCTGTGCAAACAAAAGCCCTAAACCAATAATATTTCCCCATAGTAAACCAAGACCAATTAAATACGATGCATTGTAGAGAAAGACTTTTCTAATCGTCCAATTAGAACTCCCTAAAGCTTTTAAAACACCAATCATTGAAGTCCGCTCTAGAATAAGCACCAACAAAGCGGTTATCATATTTATACCAGCAACGATTATCATTATAGCGATAATACCATAAGTGTTATTATCAAAAATTTTAATCCATTCAAAAATAGCATAATACTTTTGAGTTATTGGAACCGCATTAAGCAACGATGGAATATCTTTATATACCTGTATTGTTATCTCTTCAAGATCTGAAAAATCTTCAACAAAGACTTCAAAATTTCCTATTTGGTCGGCTTCCCATTTATTGAGTCGTTGAATATGTCTTAAATCTATAATACAGAATTTTTCATCCAATTCTTGAAAGCCAGAATTATAAATTCCTACGATATTAAAAGACATAATTCTAGAACGCGCTGCTGCTAACTTATCAGGAAATGATACCTGTACTTTTTCACCCACATTAAAACCTAAACGATTCGCTTGATAGCTAGAAATTAAAATTTCTTCATTACGCTTTTGTGTATAATCTGGCAGGCGACCATCTATTAAAAATTCTTTAAAATATTCCCAGTTGTAGTCTGCACCTACTCCTTTAACAACAACACCTTCAAAATCGGTTTCGGTTCTGATGATTGCAAACTTTTTAGCTACTCCTTGTATGTGTTTTATACCTTCAATAGTTTGAAACTTTGGATAAAACTCTTGATTTATAGAAATTGGTACTTGAGACTCATCTGATGCATTTGTATCGTAATTTGTAATTTCTATATGGCCATTAAAGGCCACTACTTTATCTCTAATTTTTTGCTGCAAACCCAAACCTGTAGCAATCGCAATAAGCATCACAATTACACCAATAGCAATTGCAGCAATACCAATTTTAATTATTGGTGCCGAAACACTACTTTTATACGCTTTATTACTAATAATGCGTTTAGCTATAAACAACTCAAAATTCAAAACCAGACATGCGTTTTAAGGTTTTCAAAAATACAGTTTTATTATTTGTTTTGATAGCGATTTCTTGCGCGAATCGTATGAAGACAGAAGACGGAGGACGGAAGGTCGATGAGTTGTCTTCCAATGAGATCCTGAAACAAGTTCAGGATGACAAAGCGATAGTTGTTGGAGCTAACCAAACAGGACAGTATTTACCTCTACTCGAAGGTAAGCGAGTTGGTATAGTAGCTAATCAGACTTCAGTAATTTTCAAGGAGTCATTAGATTCTATTTTTATTGAAGAACCTTTTAAAGAAATTCATTTTAGTCATCTTGAAAAAGGAATGAATGACTATACTCATCTTGTAGATTCACTTTTAGCGTTAAATATTGATATCAAAAAAGTATTCTCACCCGAACATGGATTTAGAGGAACTGCAGATGCTGGCGAATTGGTAAAAGACGGAAAAGACACCAAAACTGATTTATCGATTCATTCGCTCCATGGTAAACATAAAAAACCAACAAAAGCACAGCTAGAAAATTTAGATATTATGGTTTTTGATATTCAAGATGTTGGTGTTCGTTTTTACACTTATATTTCAACATTACACTACGTTATGGAAGCTTGTGCAGAGCAAAATATTCCTCTACTAATTTTAGACCGACCAAATCCTAATGGTAATTATGTTGATGGTCCCGTTTTAGAAAAAAAGCATAGCAGTTTTTTAGGCATGCATCCTATTCCTTTAGTGCATGGCATGACCATAGGTGAATATGCAAAAATGATAAACGGTGAAGCTTGGTTAAAAAATGAATTGACTTGTAATATTACTATTGTAGAAATGCAAAACTATAATCATGATAGTACTTATAGCTTACCCATAAGACCTTCTCCAAACTTACCAAACGATCAGTCGATAACATTATATCCTAGTTTAGGCTTGTTTGAAGGCACAAATATTAATGCTGGTAGAGGTACTGAATTTCAGTTTCAACGCTATGGCGCACCATTTTTAGATAAAAACTACTATCAATTTAATTACACACCTGAAGCCAATTTTGGTGCGAAATACCCTAAGCACAAGGGTGAAATTTGTTATGGTGTTAATTTATCTGATATAAAAGCAGAACGCCGTTTTACTTTAAAGTATATAATGGATGCTTATACTAATGCGACAGATAAATCTAAATTTTTTAATACCTCTAACTTTACGATTCATGCAGGAACTGCGAAATTACAAAAACAAATAGAAGATGGTTTAACAGAAACCGAAATAAAAGCGAGTTGGAAAGATGATATAGATAACTACACTAAAATGAGAGAAGCTTATCTTATCTATGAATAACTTACTCGTTTGTTCCTGCACTAACAACTTTTACAGGTTCCGTTGCAATAATATCTTTAGCAGTTATTTCTGAAGGTTTTTCTTTAGGAATCTCTTTTAAAATTCTTATTACAAAAACAATACGCTTTGGTGATTGTACGGCAACGAAAACGTGCTTTCCTATTGGTAATATATTTAAGGGTAATTTATAAGACGTCGTATTTATATAGAAATCAAAATCTCTTCCGTAATCTTTATTAATAGAATACAGGTAACTAATCTTTTTATCGCTTTGAAGTATGAGTGTATCTTTAGTTTTATTCAATTTATGAATTAAACCTTTAGCTTGTATGTTTTTATTTTTCTCGAGCTTAGCATAGTCTTCTTGTGCCTGAAGCGTGAAGCTTAATAAAAATATGAGGACTAAGACGAGACAAATACGGACTAAATTTTTCAATGCAGCATGGTGTTATGTTATACATAAGGGTTTTTAAGCTCAACAATAATTAATTAATTAATCCGAAGTAAACATAAGTAGTTAGTGTCTAAAAATGTGAGAATACCCACCAACTACAAAAATATTGGTGGAAATACCATGATTTGTTAATAAGTCTGTTAATAACTCTAATGCTTAAGAATTATCAAGCATAAATCTACGCAAGCTATATCCTATTGTTTGTATTGATTATAACTATTTTAGAAAACGATTATATCTTGATAAATGCTATCTTTCATTATCAGATGAAAGTGTAGGTTTTTCATACTTCTTGAAGGGCTGTTTCAATAGATCTGAGATATTGCTATTCTTCTTTTCATCTGGAAAAACATCAACGCCATAAACTAATTTTTCTCTTTCCATATACATGTAAGTTCCAAATATGCGATCCCAAATACTAAAGATATTCCCATAATTAGAATCTGTATAAGGTAATCTATAGTGATGGTGAATTTTGTGCATGTCTGGTGATACAACGAAATAACTAAGTGCTCTATCTAAACCTTTTGGAATTTTAATATTTGCATGAGTAAATTGGGTAAACACCAAAGACATTGATTGATATAAAAACACTAACGCTATTGGTGTACCTACTACAACTACTCCAATAAGCGTAAATAAAAACCTAATGAGACTTTCTATTGGATGATGTCTGTTGGCAGTCGTTGTATCTACTTTATGGTCTGTATGGTGGACTAAATGCACCATCCATAATGGTTTAACCTTGTGCTCAACAAAATGGGCCAAATAAGCACCAAAAAAATCGAGGAATAACACTCCTAGAAAAGCATATAACCATAAAGGCATTTGCGGCAACCAATTTATAATTCCGAAATCATTAACCTTAACCCATTCTGCTGTACTCAATAATATCCATGCCAAACCAAAGTTGATTATAATTGTTGTAAGGGTAAAGAAGAGATTAGGTATAGCGTGCTTCCACTTTTTATATTTAAACTTAAATAAAGGTAAACCACTTTCTAATAACCAAAAAAATGTAAGACCTCCAACTAAGATAATGCTTCTATGTAATGAAGGAATAGTTTCAAAATAAGTAATGATAGACTCCAAATAAACTTAAGAATTAAGATTAATAATCATTTGTGCTTTTTTCAAATTTACTAAAGAAACTTTAGCTTTCCATATCTTAGTTTTACTTTCATTTTTCAATATACTATATGCTGTATAATACAGAAAAGCAACAAATGTTTTATTAGTGTTATCTATGTTTACGGCATCTATTCTATTTAATTGCCTCAATACTTTTTTTGGTCGTTTTAAAACTAAATATTCCTGAATTTTTAAAAGCTCAACTCTTTGTTTTAAGGTTAGCTTATCTTCCTCAATATCCTCTTCTAATGAAGCCACAGCTTCGCCTAAATAGATGTCAGCTAAATTGATAAGCTCAGGTCTTAATTTTTCATCAGCATACAATGTAAAATCTATATATTTTGATGCTAAATAATAGGCTGAATAGAAATTCTTCTCCTTTTTGTAACCTGTTAACTCTAGTGCTAAAAATTGTGTATTTAAAGCATAAGTCTCAATTAAATTTGTAATATTTTGAAAGCCCTGAGAAGAATTAGAAACATTTAAAATATTACCATTTATATCCATTATTTTTATGGAGTCATCGTTAAATTTATCAATATAATTTTGTTTTCGTTTGTTTTTTATCTCCATATACAAATCAGCATATTGATCTTCACTGACGATAACTGGCACAAAGCTTTTCCATATTAATGGACTTAGATTTTCATCTTCAAATAAGTTTTCAATAACAAGTGTTCTGCCTTTATCATCATTCACTAAAACATGATATGGATATTTAGTCGTTTCCTCCCAAACCATAAGCACCATTTTGTTTTGAACTGTAGCTAATTTTTGTGCAATATCTAATGAGGTCATCCAGGATTGCGAATACGATAGGTTTACTACTAATAATAGAAATATGGTTTTTATTATTTTCCTTTTCATAAGTATTTTTAATTTTCTATGCATCAATAATTATTCCGAATACTAATTATGTAATTAAAATTGAATTCGCTTTTTCATTTCTTCAACAATATTATATGCTGCAGGACAAACAGCCACATTTTTCAATGTTAAGTTAGAAATCTGCTGAAATTTTTTTCTGTCTGTATGCGGAAATTCTCTGCAAGCTTTTGGTCTAACTTCGTATATAGAGCAATAATTATCTGCTCCTAAAAATGTACATGGTACAGATTGCAATACATAATCGTTTTCTTCGTCTAATCGCAAATAGGTTTCAATGAATTGTTGTTCTTTCATTTTAAAGCTTTTTGCAATACGCATAATATCTTTATCTGTAAATAATGGCCCTGTGGTTTTGCAGCAATTAGCACAGTCTAAACAATCTGTACGCTCAAATTCTTCCTTGTGCAACTCCTGCATTAAATAATCTAACTGCTTTGGTGGTTTCTTTTTTAGTTTTGTGAAAAAAGTTTTATTCTCCTTATGCTTATCTTTGGCGAGCTTTGGAAGATTATTGATTTGGTCTTGCATACTGTAAAAATACAAATTTACACGTCATTACGAGGAACAAAGTGACGTGGTAATCTCATAAATTATAACGTACAGATTGCTTTACTATGTTCGCAATGACATAATTATGAAAGATTTATTCGGAACCGCCTTATTAGATTATTACTACGGAAAGTATTCTGAAGATATTATTACTTCTACTAACATCTCGGATGAAGACGTATTACCACTTCCCTATTTGTTTAGAGACTATTCTGAAATGCCAAAGCTTGAACAAAAAGCGCTTCAATTAGCAAAAGGAACTGTTTTAGATGTTGGTTGTGGAACAGGAAACCATGCACTTTGGCTGCAAGAAAAGGGTTTTAATATAGAAGCTATTGACAGTTCTAGAGGCGCTATAGAAGTTTCAAAAAAACGTGGTGTTTTAAATGCTGAATTAAAACCACTATTAGAAGAAACTGAAACATTTGATACCATTTTACTCTTAATGAATGGCACAGGAATTTTTGAAGAATTATCTGAGGTTTCTAAATATTTGAAGCATTTAAAATCGCTTCTAAAACCTAATGGACAAATTCTAATTGATTCTTCTGATATTTCTTATATGTACGAAGATGAAGATGGTGCAACTTGGATAGATATAAATAATGGCTATCTTGGAGAACTCGATTATTATCTCAGTTATAAAGGCGAACAAGAAGTGCCAATGAAATGGTTGTATCTCGATTTTGAAACTTTAAAAACCGCTTGTTTAACAGTTGGGTTGAAATGTGAAAAAGTTATGGATGGTGAGCATTTTGATTTTTTAGCGAAACTATTCTAAAGGTTTGTCATTCTGTACTTGATTCGGAATCTATATTGAGATCCTGAAACAAGTTCAGAATGACAATGCGTGTCAAAAATCAAACTGATAAGTGGCTCCAGCTAAAAACTGAATCCCTTGCACAGGGAAATTTAACCAACGCTGATAATTTTGATTAGCAATATTATTCACTTTAGCAAAAGCAGAAAGCTGATCGTTAACCTTATAACCTACATGTGCGTTAGCATCGAAATAGCTATCTAAGGTTATTGTCGTTGGTGGCTCAAATATTAAAGTACCAACAATTGAACTTTGGTCTTTTCGTTCACCAACAAAAAAGGCACTTGCGCCAGCATACCATTGTTCAGAAATCTGGAAATCTAAGAATATAGAACCTGTAATATCTGGTAAATTCCATGCTTCAGCTTGTGTATCTGTATTATAACTAAAATATTCACCTTTAAAACCTAAAGTGAAATTTCTATTGACATCAATGTTTAATTCTCCAGCAACTGAAAAGGTCGTAACGTCATCGTAAACCACACCAAACGAATTTCCGTATTGATAGTTCTCTGTAGCGAAGGTTTGTGCATCATTAACCTTATAAAGCGCTTTTCCATTCTCTGCGTAATAATTTCCCTTAATGTTATAACTCACATTATTAGACAGCTTTCCTTTTAAACCTACGAAACCTTTGTAAGCTTGATCTGTTGGTTCAACAAACAAGGTTGGAGATACAAATGGGTTTTCATTAGCAAAATCGTAATATGAATTCTGAATTAAGTCTCCTTTAATACCACCATAAGCGATTAAAATTTCATCAACTAAACGATATGACGCTTCAATATTTGGGTAAATAAAGAACTTGTTATCACTTAATTCGGTATTATTTAAATAAACTAATTTTAAACCCAAATCTACTGTTAAATCATCTTGTGTTAATTGATATGATGGTGCTAAACCGAATATTATATTACCATATTTAAGTTCACCACTTCCGCTAAAATCCTTATCAAAACTTCCACCTATATAATCGATATTAAATTCCGTATTTATTTCTTCACTTTTTATAGGAACACTAAAACTTGTCTTGGCTATAAATCGATTTTCTCCTGAATCTTGATCGTCGCCAAAACGTCTAAAAAGCACACTTCCATCTTTTATAATAGCATCATCAAACTTTAGTTTTCCACCTATATTAAAACTATTAAATGAATGACCAGGATCAATCGCATCAGCTTCTGCTTGTCCGAAGTAATTTTGAGGTAAGCCATACCAATTATAAGTTTGCAAATCGAAACCAGCATCTATTTTCCATGAGAAGTTTCTTAACTTTTGAGAGTAATATGCATTTAAACTTGTTTTGGTAAAATCATCATCTAAAAGCAAGTCTTCAATTCCTCCTGCAGACGAATGATGGCTAAAATAGCCACCAACATTTTCTGTACTACTCAACTCATGATTTAAATAGATTTCACCTAAAATCGTAGTGTAAGATCCAACACCTAAAGACGCATAGTTGTCGTATAATTTCACAGCTTTAGCCTTATCTACTTTTGCAGCTCTTCCTTTTGCAGGTGTAAACGTAGATGCTACAGGAATTGAAAAAATATTGTATTTCACTTCCTTTTTCTTCACTGTATTAGAATCCGTCAATTTCGGTGTGTCTTTAATTTTAAAGGCATCTGAAATTGTTGGAGTGTATGGTTTTATCACATTTACAACTTGGTCGTCAATGGTATCTTTGGTTCGCTCTTGGGCATTGACGAACATGATACTATTTGATATTATGATTATAAAAATTAAAAACTTGATTTTCATAGTATTTGATTTGATTGAATCTATTTCATTCTATAAACCTGTTAATATTGGATCGAATTCTCCTTGTTGTAAAGGTTCACATTCAGCAAAATTTTGTTCTATTACAGGATTATTTGTAAACAAACAGAAAAAGCCTGACTTAGAAAAGGTCTGCTCATTCTCAACGATAACTTTGTACTTATATGTTCCATCTGGCATACCTTCAACACCGAACTCACCATAAGGTACATTTGGAAAAAGTTCATTTAAGTCACTGCCATAATCATTGCTTTCAAAAACAACCTCGTCTTCATTGTTGTAAATAGTAACAATATGATTACTGTAGAACTCAATGTTTTCGATTTGCAATCGATCATTAAATGCATCATTATTTGGTGTAAATAAATTGTCCACTACAATTTCTCCTTCCGATTGATCCAGATTATCAACATCTGGTCCAAATGCAGGCTCACCTGAACAACAAGCGGCAAACACATCTTCGTCTTGATTGTTATCGTCATTTCCACATGAGGTGAGTGAAATCGACATTATTATAATTAAGAAAAATAGTATGTTGTTTTTATAGTTTTTCATTACTTCAATATTGGTATTGGATTTTCGACTATGAGATCCCTTTTTTCAAAGGGATTTTAGTTATCATCAGTCTCAATAGATGAATTTGTCTTCGCTTCTTCAGCTTTTATTTTATTTAATTCTGTAGTTGCTTCTTCTACCACATCATCAAAATCCGGGAAATTAGAAATCACACTTTCTAAAATGTAGGTCGCTTGAAACGCATCACCTAAAGCGTAGAAGTTCTTTGCCATAACCACTAGACCTTTTGCGCTATAATATTTATAACTGCTATAATCTTTAGCTAGTTTCTGAATCTTTGTATTAGAAGCTTCAAATTTCCCGTCTTTATTTTTGAAATAAGCATTGTAGAATAAAGCTTCTGCAGCCACACTACCAGTTGCTGTTTTTTCTAAATCGGCATATGCGCTTTTTGCCTTCGCTTCATTGCCAGTTTTAATAGCAGAACGTGCAATGGTTATTTTAGCATCACTCTTTACTTTAGTATCTAAATTAGAATTGGTCAATACCTTATCTGCATAATTTTGTGCAGCAGAATAATCTTCAGTTTGATAATAGGCATTCATTAAATTAGATTGAGCGTATAAAACGTTTTGAGGATAGTCAGCTTCTTCTAAAGCCTTTAATACAGGAATTGCCTTAGACCAATTAGAATTGTTTAAATAAATCTCACATAACTTTACTGTAGCCTGTTCTGTGTATTCACTTTTTGAAGCCTCTACAACATATTTATAATGTGGTTGTGCATTATCAAACAAATCCTTTTTATAATATAATTGTGCTAAGTAGAAATGTGATTTTAAGACGTGAATTCCTCTTGGAAATTGATTGAGATACTTATTAAATTGACGAATCGCTTTATCTGTATCGTTATCTAAATAGGGTTTTTCTGCAGATAAATACATAGTGTTATCTAATTCTACATCTGTAACCTCAACATAATCTAATGTTCTTACCCAAGCTGCATATTCATCTACCTTACCTAAATCGATATAAATTAATCGTGCTGTAGAAACGGCTTGAACAGCTTCACCTGTTCCTGGAAAATCCTTAGCTACTTTTTTAAACTTATTAAGCGCTCGTTCATTATCATTTCCGTTGTAGTAAACCAATCCTTGACGCAATAACGCTTTAGATGTAAACGCACTTCTTCTGTATTCAGAATTTAATCGATCATACATCTGCATCGCTTTATCTGTATCGTTAGCTTTTACATAAGAATTTGCCAATGCATACATGGCATCATCTCGTAATGCTGATTTAGGATATCCTTCTATAAAGGTTTTTAATTCTGATATTTTAGCAGAACTCTTTCCTAAATAACCTTGACTCATCGCTTTTTGAAACGCTGCATAATCCGTTTCAATCTCATTAATCTGAATCGCTTTATTGTAAGCGCTAATAGCACTTTGATATTTACTAGATACAAAATAACCATCTGCTAATCTTAAGTAAGCATCATTTCTACGTAGTCTATCACTTGAATTCTTATCTATAAATTTTTGAAAATAACTTGAAGCATTCAAATAATCTTTCAACTTAAAATAGGTGTAAGCTAAGTTATAATTTAAGTTTTCATTTTCTTGTAAACTTGAAGCTTCTGCTAATCCATTAAATTGTTTAAAGCCAATTAATGCATCGTTATAATTGGTTAGGTTATATTCGGTTTCAGCTTTCCAAAAAGTTGCTTTCGCTACAAAAATAGGATCTCTTGGTTCTTTTAATGAACTATTAAATAAAGCTAAGGCTTCATTATACTTCGTTTCGTTATACAATTCAATACCTCTTAAAAAAGCTACTTTTTGATAAGCCACTTTATTTTCAAAACTGTTCTTCCCTTTTAAAAGAACTAAGGCTTCTTTGTAGTTTTTTGAAGTGATGTAAGAATCAATTAATAAAGTCTCAATTTCCTCTTTATAACTTGTTTCAGGGTATTCATCTAAATAACCTGCTAGAACTTGTGGTACTGACTGATAAGGATTACCAATTTCGTAACTAATCTTAGCGTAGTTTAACCAAGCATCTTCTTGAATTTTTGTGTTATAATTCATTTCTGATGCATTTCTGAAGGCATTTAAGGCTTCTTGTTTCTTATCTAAATTAATATAACTTTCGCCTAAATGATAGTAGGCATTTTGAGCAACAGAATTATTACCATCAATAATTTTATTGAATTCTGAAATTGCACTTTCAAAATCATTTTGCTTGTAATAGGCATAACCTAATTGGTAGTAATCTGTATTATTCCATTTTCGTTGCTTGCCTTTGTAATCTTTTAAATAAGGTATAGCATCTGTATATTTTTGAAGATTAAAATAACTCTCTCCAATAATCTTTGATAATTCAGACTTATCATTAGTATTACTTTTTGGTAATTGCTCTTCAGCTAGTTCAATCGCTTTTTCAAACTTTCCTAATTTGAAGTTTAAGTCGGCTTGATAATAAGATAACTTCTCTTTATACTTTTCATTATCGCTTACCTGGTCAAAGTACACATTGGCTGTATCATAGTCATCACCTTCGTAAGCCATATAACCAATGTAATATTTGGCTTGCGATCCATATTCTTTAGAATTTACAACTCTATTTAGGTACTTCGTCGCTTGCTTCTTACTTCTAGTTGAATACAAAGCATAGCCATAATTAAAATTGAATCTATCTTTTTCTGAACGTGCAATACTAATTTCATCTACTTTTTCATACCATTTACGAGCATACGGATATTTTGAGTTTTCGAAATAATAGTCTGCAACATCTAAATAAGCCGTATTTCGCTTTGTGCTTGTCGGATATTCTTCAACAAATTCAGCTATTAAATCGTCTGCGTTTTTTTGGTTTAACCGTACTGCACAATTAGCAATGTAATATGAGCAATCAGATTTTATAGTTACATCATCTGTATTGTATTTAACATCGTCAAATAGAGACTGAGCAGCTTTATATTGCTTGTTATTGTATAAGGTTAAAGCTTTCTGATAGTCTTGTAAATTGCTGGTATAAATTGCTGATTTTTGGGCAATACCAAGTAATGAAAAGGTAAGAAAAACGATGATTAATTGTCTTTTTAAAAATAGCATTAGCTTCGTTTTTTGATTATTATTTATTGATGTTTCAAATATAATTCAATACAAAACCTATAACGGTAGAAATTCTGTATAATTATAAACGAACTTATTAAATGTTAAAATGCCCAATATATTAAATGAATATATTTAGCGTTAATCTATTTAATGTTCATTTGATATTTGATTTTATTAATAATACATTTACACTTATCAAATTCTAAGCCATAAATATGTCTGAAACCGTTTTACAACTTCAAAATGTTACTATATACCAAGGTGAGAGTATGGTGCTTTCTAAGGTAAATTTTGAGATGCAAAAAGGCGATTTTGTTTATCTTATAGGTAAAACAGGAAGCGGAAAAAGTAGTTTTATGAAAACGCTTTATGGCGATTTAGAGTTGACAGAAGGAGAAGGTTCTATTGTCGATTTTAATTTAAGAACCATGAAAGAGAAGGACATTCCGTTTTTAAGACGAAAGCTGGGTATTGTATTTCAGGATTTTAAATTATTACCAGACCGAACAATAAATGGAAATCTAGAATTTGTGCTAAAAGCGACGGGCTGGAAAGAGAAAGAAAAAATAAAAGAGCGTATTGAAACTGTTTTAGAAAAGGTCGCCATGAAAACAAAAGGTTATAAATATCCTCACGAATTATCTGGTGGAGAGCAGCAACGCATTGCTATAGCAAGAGCTTTATTAAATGACCCAGAACTTATTTTAGCAGATGAACCTACAGGTAATCTAGATCCACAAACTAGTATTGAGGTTATGGAAGTGCTGCAAGACATTAATAAAAATGGTAATACTATTTTAATGGCAACACACGATTATGCTTTGCTCCTAAAATATCCGAGTAAAACTTTAAAGTGTGACGAAAACAAAGTGTTTGAGGTTGTACAACGCAAAAGTTAATCTATGCTTTCTATACTTATTCCTTCATACAACTACAATGTCGTAGCATTGGCAAAAATTTTACATAAACAATGTAACTCTTGCCATATTAATTACGAAATATTAGTATATGATGACGGTTCTAAATCTTATCATAATTTACAAAATGCAAACATTAACAACATAGAGAACTGTACCTTTAAAGAATTAGCATCTAATATTGGACGATCGCAAATAAGAAATAAACTAGCAAAAGATTCAAAATTTGAACACCTCTTGTTTTTAGATTGCGACGTTCTTCCCGAACACCCAACCCTTATAGAAAACTATATACATCATATTTCTTCTGATGTTGTATATGGGGGAATTACAAATGAGAAAGAAATACCAAAAAAGCCATATAAATTAAGATGGCTTTACACTAAAAAAAGGGAATACAAATTTATGTGTTCATCAAATTTTTTTATCAAAAAGGAGGTAATGCTAAAAAATTTATTTGATGAAACTATACGGAAATATGGTTACGAAGACGTAATTTTCTTTAAAAATCTAGAAAATAACGCGATTACTATAACTCCTATCAAAAACTCTGTTATTCACTTTAGTAAGGAAAAATCAAAAGTTTACATAAAAAAAATAGAGATTGGCTTAGAGAATCTTAGTTATTTATCATCAACAAACAAGATTGCTCTAAATGATTCTAAAATCTATTATTACTATAATATGTTTTCAAAATTTTATCTTGTTAACTTTATAGCGTTTTGTTTTAAGGCCACTAAAAAACTCATGCTCAAGAATTTTGATTCTTCTTCGCCATCATTGTTCCTTTTTGATTTTTATCGTTTAGGCTTTTTTTGCACCATAAAATCAAAAAAATAATGCCTTATTTCTCTATTATTATTCCTCTCTACAACAAATCTAAATACATAGAAGAAACACTACAAAGCATAATAAATCAAGATTTTTTAGATTTCGAAATCATTGTTGTAGATGATGGTTCCACAGATAACAGCGTCGCTATCGTAAAACGATTTGAAGATAAAAGATTAAGACTCTATCGCCAAGAGAACAAAGGTGTATCAGTAGCAAGGAATAAAGGAATCTCTTACGCTAAAGGAACATATATCGCGTTGTTAGATGCAGATGACATTTGGTACAACAATCATTTAACGGCATTAAAACTTCAAATAATTCAATTTCCAGATGCTGGATTATATTGTAACAATTACGAAATCTATTTAGACGAAAAAACAAAACGAAATGCTAAGTTTAACTTTAGCTATAAAACGGATTGCCTAATAGTGAGAGACTTTTTTACGGCCAGTATTATTAATTCAGTAGCATGGACATCTGCTGTGGGATTTTGTAAAGATAAATTTAATTCTGTTGGTGGATTTGATGCAAATTTAGATACCTCAGAAGATTTAGATCTATGGATTAAATTAGCATTGCGTTATAAAGTTTCTTTTAATCCTAATTTAACGATGTCTTACAGATACTATATTCATGATAGCTTAACAAAAAAAGAGACAAACTTAATTCGTCTCAATTTTATTAATAGTTATAAAACTGAAGAAGCGAAAAACGATGGTCTAAAACGTTATCTCGATATTAACAGGTATGCTTTGGCAATTAGATGTAAAACACTAAAAGAGTTTGATATTTATAAAACTGCTAAAAAACAGATTCTTATTTCAAACTTAAATTTTAAACAAAAACTACTACTCTATTTACCTAGTAATGTTTTGATTGGGTTGAAAAAAATTCAGGCAACCTTAATAAAAAATAACATTTACATATCAGCCTTTAAATGACTTGTAAGTCTCATACTCTCTAATATAATCATCTTCACTAAATTCTGTAGATGCAATGACCAAACAGACAGAACCAGAAGAAAAATTTTCAATCTCACGCCAAATTCCCTTTGGTATATATAATGCTTGATTTGGTTTGTTTAAAGCAATTTTTTTTTTAGCATTACCATCGTTTAAAACAACTTCAAAACTACCACTAAGCGCTATTATTATAGATTCTTGCTTTCTATGTGCGTGCCCTCCTCTAAAACTATCATTTGGCACATCGTATAAATAATAAACGCGTTTCATAGAAAATGGAATTATAGATTTCTCTATAACACCAAGGCTACCACGTTCATCATGTACTTTTGGGATATTTATTAATTGACAATCTTTAATAGTTGTTCTATTCATTTTCTAATAAATTTTGCCATGCTTTAGCAATGACATTAACGTCTAAGTGTTTAACACTAGAAACTGTATTTTCTTTACATTTTTTATATAACGCATCATCGTTTAAAAACGCATTAAATGCATTGGAAAGTGCTAAGATATTATTATTCTCAACTAATATACCATTACTGCTATTCTCAATTATTTCGTTTGGACCAGACGGACAATCTACAGAAACAACTGGTGTCCCAGTAGCCAAAGATTCTATAATACTCATAGGAAAACCTTCATATCTACTGCTCAAAACAGTAAATAAGGCATTGCTTATGTATGGAAATGGATTTGGATGATACGATTTAAAAATAACATCATCTTCTAAATCTAATTCCTTGACAAGATTATTTAAATAGTCATAATCCTCGCCTTTTCCCATAATTATCAACTTTACTTTATTTTGTTTAAGATCAGATGATTTGTAACTCTTAATTAATAACGTTAGGTTTTTTGACTCTTCTTCTAGTCTACCAAAATATAGTATGTACTTATAGTCTAGATCCTCATTGGGCTTGCTAGCTTTAATTTTAATATCCTTTAAATCTATTGGATTATATAGATATTTCACATTCTTAAACCCAAAAGTATCAACTATATTTTCCTTAATTTTTCTACTTACACCTACAAAAGTATTATTGCTTTTATACACCATATTTGACATGGCTTTATTACCAGGAAAGTAATTACTTATATTGTGATTATGCACCATACTTATAACATTGGATGTGTTATAAATCATTCGGTATATCAAAAATTCTTTACTAAAAACGCGTCTGGCTCTATTATCTATAATAGTATTAAAGTTATGTTTTTTAAAAAACATATACATATTCATTAGCTTTTTAAAGTCATTCTTACTTTGTGTTTCTTTTTCTAAGTTATAAAGTTTACCAGAATATTTGTAATCCACACAGTCTTTTGTGGTAAATACATACACATCGTATCCCAAATTATTAAGTATATTTGATAAAGTAGCGCCAAATTTCTCTGTTCCTCCGTTACATAGAGATGTAACAACAATGCAAATTTTTAAATTATTGTGTTTTATCATTAACACTTATCTTTAACACAAATGTAAACATATTAATGAGAGTTTTATTAGTTGGCGAATACAACAAAGCGCAATTAAACATAAAAAAAGGATTAGAATTACTTGGGCATGAAGCTATAGTTGTTGGCACTACAGATGGGTTTAAAAAAGTAGATGTAGATATAGATCTAAAAGATTATTTCAACTCTTTTTTAATTAGAAAATTTCGAATCTTACTCTACAAATTATTTAAAATAGATTTATTTGCTATTTCAATAAAAAAACAAATAAAAGCTAAAAGAAAGCAACTCTCAAATTATGATATTGTACAACTGGTTAATGAAGCTCCTTTTAGCTTTGACAGAAAAAGCCATCATCAAATATTTAATTGGCTTAAAGAATGGAATAATTGCCCATTCTATCTATTATCGTGCGGCTTAGACTACCCAAGTGTCTCTTATGCTTTTGATAAGAAATTTAGATATTCTATACTGACTCCATATTTTGAAAATAAAGGTTCTAAAAAGGACTTTTCACCAGCCCTAAGTTATTTAACTTCTCACCATTTAAAATTACACACACACATTTTCAATAAAATTGAAGGAGTTATTGCTAACGATTTAGATTATCATATTCCGTTAATAGACCATCCTAAATATTTAGGCATGATTCCACATGCCATTGATTTGAGTAAATTAATTTATAAAGCTCCAAAAATTGAAGATAAAATTATCATTTTTCATGGCATTAACACTTACAATTATTACAAAAAAGGAAATGATATTTTTGAAGATGCATTAGCTATTATTTCTCAAAAACATTCAGATAAAGTTGAAATTATAGTTGTTAAAAATTTACCATACAAAGACTATATTAAAAGTTTTGACAAAGCTCACATCTTATTAGACCAAGTATATGCTTACGATCAAGGTTTTAATGCCTTAGAAGCTATGGCAAAGGGTAAGGTTGTGTTTACAGGAGCAGAGCAAGAATGGGAAGATTATTATAACGTAGAAAAAGACACCATTGTAATTAATGCTTTACTTGATGCAGAAGCAATTGCATTAAAATTAGAATGGTTAATTGAAAACCCAGAGAAACTAATAGATATCTCAAAAAAAGCTCGTGAGTTTGTAGAAACACATCACGATCATATTAATTGTGCTAAACAATATTTGAAAAAGTGGTCTTATACCAAATGAAGTTTAAAATGATTGTAATAAATTTGAATTGTATTTTCTTTAGATGAGATATAAAATCTAAGCATAACATAAGTTAGGTTTCTATATTAGATTGAAATATTAAGAAATAGAAACGAATTTAATCGGTTATTTTGAAGTTTATATGGTATTAACATATTACTCTAGGAAATCGTAATTCTAATGAAATCCTTGTATCGTCTTCATTCTGATTTATTGCTGCTCCATGGATTAAAAAAGGCGTGAACAGTAAAGCTTCACCTTCTTTTGGATTTGGCCTGATCATTTGTATTGGCCCATCTTTAGTTTCTAAAATACAAGGCACATAATACACATTACCATTAATTTTAGCTCCTTTACTTTCAGTTCTTAAGATTTCATTTTCTGGCAATAAATGGCTTTCTGGCACTACTGGTAAAGACGATTTTTTGTTACAGCCTTCAATTGGCAACCACACATTTACAATATCTTCCCAATAGCTTAAATATCCATCTCTGTGTGGTGGATTAATATCTAGCGAATTTGGTCTGCTAATTCTAATCTGAATATGCGATTTCTGAAGTTCTTCTACCCAAGACGTTAATTTGTAGCCCAAAATATCACCAAAACGTTTGGCTAGCAAATCGATATCAAAATTAAAATCTGATGTTTCTAAATTTCTAGTAATAGTTACCACCTCATTATGAAGCTCATTAGTCGTAACATATTTATGATAGTCTTTTAATTGAAATATTGAAGAGTCAACTGAAATATTATTATCTTTTAAAGCACCAATAATAATTTGTCGTATAGAATTTTGAAGGTTCTTAAACTCATCACCTTCAAAAGCTTTAACAACACTAAAGCCATCATTTTCCCATAGCATATTAGAAAGTACATTATCTACTTTAGGATATAAAACCTTCGGTTTTCACCAGAAAAATTCACCTTCAACACTGAACTGAAAAGGTTTATTGTCTATATATAAATTGCAGATTTTACGCATTTATTTTGCTCTTATCTTGTTTATTAAAGTACATCCAAACTACTATTGCTACAATGATTAAGTAAATTATATATCTAACAAAATGTGCTATTACAACTCCTTCAGTACCATGGCTCTGAATAAAAAATTTGGAAAGTCCGTAAAATAATGCAAGTGAAATTAATTCAGTAATTACAAAACTCTTAACCATTCGTTTTGCTAAAAACTGATAAGTCAAAACCAATGCTGCCAACCTAATAAAATCACCTAACAACTGCCATTTAAACAAAGGCTCCATGCCTGTAAAATCTGGATAAATAATTTGAATAATATAGTGTCTTAATACATAAACTAGAATCATACCTAAACCAAAGATTGGAAGAATCGATTTATAGATATGTAATACTTCTTTTGTGAATTCTGATTTAGTATGAATACTCGAAAATTTTGGCAGTACATATAAGGTGAATAAACCTGTTGCAAACACCATATAATTTTTTGAGATGAATGTAATTGCTGTCCAATATCCTGCCTCATTAATATTTATTTCATCTTCAACTACCGTTCTGATATCTAACTCTATAAAATTGATTAAAAAAGCAGACACAAAAGACATTAAAGTAAATGCTAGTAATTGATTTTTATAGCTAAGGTTATACTTAATAGTATTAAATCTCACATACTTTTTTAAAGTTTTTCCAAAAATAAAACCCAAGACTATAAGTTGTATTACTGGCGCTAAAGCAATGGCTATTAACACCCCTTTTAAATCGTAAACATAAAGACCAAAAACAAGAGTTGCAGTAACCAATAAGTAACTAATAAGTTCAATTTTTGCATATTTCTTATAATCAGACAACCCACTTATTATGCCATTTATTAATCTCCCAAATGCTATAAAAGGAACAATAATGGCTAACAGTTGAAACACATAAAAAAACTCATTGGAGTTAAAAACATATAAGGACAGAAAATTAGCACCAAAAAATAAAACCGCTGAAGAAAGCAATGACCCAACAAATAGAAAAACAGTTGCTGTAGAAAACAATTTTGATAGCTCGGAATGGTTCTCTTTAAACTCTGCAACATATTTAACAACTCCGCTAAAAGTACCAAGTGTGGATGTACTACTTAACATTGCTAATAAATTACGCATTTGCCCAATATTTGCAATACCAGCTTCACCAACAGTTATGGCTAAAAGACGCTGAATAAAAATAGAAACAATTAATCTAATTGTAATAACAACTGCATTAACTGAAGTAATCTTCAATGCCAGGTTATTACTAATAAATTTTGGAAGTTTCACTTATACAAATTTAATAATTATCAATATTATCATCCGTTATAACACCAAATAAAGAACTGCCAAAAATTAGCAATATTATACCAAAGTGCATAACATAACTTAAACAATAGCCCATTACGGCTCCTTTAAGACCAAAAACATCAATAAGATAGATACTAGAAAAATACATAATAACAAATAAGAACACTTCTAAAATAATAAAGTGTGCAAACATTTTTTTAGCCAAAAACTGATAGGCAATTACCATAGATAGCACACGTATAAAATCTCCTAAAATTTGATATCCAAATAAATTCTCAACAGGTCTAAAATCTTCGGTAAATAGTATAGTAACCAATAATGATCTGCTTAAGTAAATAACTATTAGCATTGCTGCAAATACAGGCATTATAGTCTTATAAAAACTAAACACTTCTTTTCTAAATTCTCTACGCGAATTAATTTCTGCAAAGCGTGGTAAAATATAAAGTGTCATTAAAGAATTTATAAACATTAAATAGTAATCTGAAACGCGTGTCATTGCCGTCCAATAACCTGCTTCTTTAATTCCTATTTCAGCAATTAAATAATTTCTAATAATAATCATTACAATGGGTAGAGCTATTGCAGAAACCAATGCCATAATCATATAAGGACTTAATCTATTCATTATAGCAAAACTTACTTCAGAAATCTTTATAGAAGCCATTAAATTCTTCCTAAACACAATTCCTACTATAGTAATTAATAGATTAAGAGCTGGTGTAATAACTACTGCTACTAAGGCGCCATCAATATTCTCTTGCCATATTAAAAGTAGGGTAACTAATAGTCCTAAAATCTGACCAATAATATTAATAATCAATAATATTTTATACTTAGAAAACCCATTCATTATAGAGAAAGCAAACATATTTAACGCATAGAATGGTAAGACTAGTGCTAATGTCTCAATAATATAAGTGTAGTTATAATTTGTAGAAAAAATTAAATTATTAATAAACTCAGCATTATAATAACATAAAAAAGCCAACGATATAGAAGAGAAAAAACCAAAGTAAAACACAGTAGATAATGTCCTTGTGAGCTCTACTGCATTGTTTTTAAACTGGCTAATAAATTTAACCACTCCTTTGTAAAGACCAGAAATTGCAATAGACTGAATAGCACTTAAAAAGTTCCTTAAATTACCAATAAGCGCCATCCCTTGAGGGCCAATATAGACTGCAATAAACTTAGAAATTAAAATCCCAGCAATAATCTTAACGCTAATATTTGCCGTATTCAAATTTGCGGCCTTTACTAGAACTTCGTTATTTATATAATTAAAAAACTTCTTCAATTAATAGGTGTTTAAAACAGCGATAACAGTTTGCACTTCTTTATCTGTCATTACAGGACTAATTGGCAAACTTATAATTCTTTTATGAATCTTCTCTGTAAGTGACAAATTTAAATGAGAAAATTCTGATAACGCTTTTTGTTGATGCGGAGCAATAGGATAATGACTTAATGATTGAATTTGATGCTGATTTAAAAACTGAATAAAATCGTCTCTATCTTTTACCTCAACAACAAAAGCATAAAACACATGGCTCTGACTATTATTATAAAGCGGCAATTTTATCTTAGAATTTGTGATACCATCTAAATATTGCTTTGCAAGAGTTCTTCTCCTTTGGTTATCCTTATCTAAAGACTTTAATTTTATACTCAAGAATGCAGCTTGCATATCATCTAATCGACTATTGAAACCAATAATTTTATTTTTGTATTTTTCTTCACTACCATAATTGCGCAACAATCTTATGGTTTCGCACAAGTCAGAATCGTTAGTGGTCACAGCACCACCATCACCAAGAGCACCTAAATTCTTACTTGGATAGAAACTAAAAGCTGCTGCATGAGATAAATTTCCTGCTCTACCAAAGTTGCACAAAGCTCCATGCGCTTGTGCTGCATCTTCAATTAAAAGTAAATTATGTTCCTTTGCTATTTTGTTTAAGCCCATAACATCAGCTAGTTGCCCATACAAATGAACCATTACAATGGCCTTAACATCACTTTGAAGATGCTCTCTTACAACATTAGAAGATAAGTTATAAGTATCTAGGTTTGGCTCAACCAAAACCGGAACTAATTCCGCATGTAAAACAGACAAAATTGTAGCTATAAACGTATTTGCAGGTACAATGACTTTATCACCTTTGTTAAGTTTTCCAAGTTGAATGTAACCTTTTAGAATAAGTGTTAACGCATCTAATCCGTTTGCTGTTCCTACACAATGCTTGGTTTCGCAATACTCTGCAAATTCATTTTCGAAACTGGTAACGTTATGTCCTAATATAAAATGCGAATCGTCTAGCGATTTGCTAAACGCAGATTGCAATTGGTTTCTAAAACGTTGATTGATTTTATTTAGATCTAAAAACTTAATCATAATTTTGAATTTTGAAATACCTAGAGATCTCTTAATGTTTTTTTTCTATATCTAATTTAAAATTACGTTGTGGTATTAATTTAACTCCAGAACTTTCAATCCAAAAAAATAAACCTCTGAAATATAAAACAACAATTGGTTAAATAAAAATTATGATAACTAGATTTCAAAAATCTTCAAGATGCTCTATTTAAACAATATTAAATCATCACTTATTTAGATAAATATGAAAAATAGTATTATGTTTTAGGTATATCTAATGTTTTATGAACAAATGTTTCTACAAGGTAGGTATTTACAGTATGGCTTCTTGCACCACAGCTTTCTTTCCAAAAAATTAGTCCTTCATTAATTTTTTTCCCGTTGGCTTCACTAGAAATATTGAAATCGAAATAGCGCTTATCATCACACATCTTATTGATAATATAATCATAAGCGAGGTCAAGACTTCCATAGGCATTTTTATCTGCATTACCAGACACATATTGAGGATGCACAGTTGTTTCAGTTAAAAACACTGTTGTCCCAGCAACGACTTTACCTTCTTTATAGATATTTATTTGCTTAATATTATTAGGAAAACGAGAGGCAAGTAATTCAATTTCTTCTAAAGAATGTACAGGTTTAATACCGTGTTTTATATTTAAGTTTGGTATTAAAACAGTATTCCAAAAATCTTTAAAATTTGTGTCCTCCTTCAATTCAAGATCAGATCGCAATGCTTTATTAATGCCTTCCCTTCTGTTTTTCTGAAAACTTATTTGCTCTGCGTAATCAATAATCATCAGCACATCTTTTTTTAATAATTGTGCGTTAGCTTTATAAAGAAAATAATCTAGCTCATCTGCTGGTATCTTATTGTAAAATGTCGGTATCACTTTTATTTCCAATAGGTTTATGCCTTCTGTTTCATAGAAAGCAAGCATTGCCTTAAATGCTTCAAAAGCGTAGAAAAATTTCGCCTTGTCTTGTAGTATAAAACTCCCGTAAGTTAACCCTTGGTGAGAAATAACCTTATCACCCACAACATTTGCAGGAAGCAATGCGTAAAGTTCTTTATCTCTGTACACCATTACTGAAAAGTCTATAAACCTATCATAGTGATAGTCCATAAAATCTCTCTGAAACAAGAATGTTGCATTCTTTGCCTTTTTCACAAACACATCCCATTCAGGTTGCAAGTCTGTTTGATATTTTTTTACTGAAAAAATGATATTAGTTATTTAGTTTATGACCAAAGTAAATAAAAACTATTAATTCAGTTTATTTACTTTGGGTTATTATTTAAAAAGAAAGCTTAAAAAACCTAATATGTTGATGTGATAATTTATAAAGTCTTTTTGTTTCAAAGAGGTGTCTTGGTAGTTTTTTTAAGACAAAACTACTCCATGCATTCTTACCTGAAGACTTGTATGTTTTGACTATAAACTGTTGAATTATGCTAAATATGAGATTTATTTTACCTTACTATACATCTTACGTCTATATAATGATTTCAGCTTAGTGTTTTGTAAAATACCTTATCCGCAATTTTCATTAAAGCTTTATCTCCATTTGTATCTCCATAAACCGTAAGGTAGTATTCTTTAATATTAGGATATTTCTGTAATAATCGATTTACTTTTTCTTCCTTATTACAGTTTAGGGAACTGAATCTACCAGTTAAATTACCTCTACTATCTATTTCGATTTGTGTTGCCAGAACAGTTTCTATTCCATTAGCAATTGCCCAAGGTTGTATCCAATTTTCAATTGAAGCACTAACAATAAGTATTTTACATTGATTCTTAAGATGCTTTTCTATTGTGGATTTGGCATCATCACGTAGCATATAATTTATTGGTTCAATAAAGTTATTGCAGTATTCTTTAAATTTTATTTTTGGTAAGCCTTTATAAAAATGGCTAAATATTTTTTCCTTGGCTTTATGAGTTGATATCAACTTTAGTTTTGAGAGATACCAAACAACACCTATGTAAGGAAGACTAAGATAAAAATTAGCCTTCCCTTTTGAAAACTTTATAAATTCTATAAACGAATCTTTCTTAGTTAAGGTTCCATCAAAATCAAAGGCTACAACTCGTTTCATAACTATTAATTGGTGCTTTTAGGTTTGTAAATATTGAAATGAGTATTGCTCCAAACGATTTCATAGTTATTACGTTGCAAAAAATTATTCATTGCAATAACACGTCCTTTATTATATCTATAATTTTCTTCTTTATCTTCTGACATGTAATCTAAAATAGGTTCAGAAAATGCAACTATAGTTTCGAATTTTTGTTGAACTACAATTGGTAATATTCCTATTTCTTCTTCTGCCCTATCCAATTGTTTTTTAAACATAACACCATCATAAACCCAAACCCATGAATTAAACATATAAGGTTTCGTTTCCGTAAGAAAATTTATCATTGGAATTTTGTCATAGGCTAACAAATAGTCGTTTTTATTCACATATTGTTTAAGTACTGGTAATAACTCATTGAATATTTGTGCTCTTTTCTTAGTGGTAAAAACACCTTTAGCAAGATCATTATTTATAGGATATGTTTTATGAAATCGATTGCCCAAATCAAAGTAAGATTCATTAGAAATTTTATATGCTTTAAGTAGAAAAAAGCTAGTAATCATAACTGGTAACACTTTAGTTAACCCTAATTTATTAAAGGACAAATTCTTAACTTCCCAGTTAAAATTTATTTCTAATACATAAAGAAATAATGGTAATGCAACCCATACGCTTACATAACCTACATTGTGAATTCCACCATCACTTCCTAATGGCAAAAACAGCATCATTATTAGAGCTAATAGACTTAATACTTTATAATTTAGTTTCACTTTTTTCATTAATAGTAAACTCATACATCCAAAAAGACTGAATGCATACAATGAATAAATGGTATAAACCCTAAAAACTAATACAAAAAGTACTATACCTAAAATGTACCAAATGAATTTTGAAAATCTATATCTAAATAGTAGCTTTCGAGTTGAAATTAAAATCACAAATGCTACAATTATTTTTAAAAACATCTTAATGACTAAAACATAATCCTTTACATATACGGAAAGAAGTCTAGAAAAATTATGGTTACTCCCTGTATTTTTTCCTTTGTCTAATATTCCAATGATCGCATTATGCATAATATCTAAATGCCCTAAAGACACTAATACTAAATACATAATTACAAAACCAAGCAGAGCACCAAAGACATAATATATAGCTTGTTTAAACCAGTATTTAAAACTTAAAGTTTTATTCCACAAAAACTGAGCTGGAAATACTAGACTAAATGCAAAAAGCGTAATATTTGGAAGCCTAGAGAAGACATTAATTGCTGTTAAACATCCCGCAATTACTATAAAAGACAAGTTGTTTTTACTTAGACCTTTCAATAAAAACAAAATTGTAAGCACTGCAAGCAAACTCGATAAATGATTGTAATAAAATGCCAGATAACCAAAATCATTAACAAAGAGAACCATTAACAAACCAATGACAACAACACTTTTAGAGATATATTTAATTAATATTTTATATGAAAAGACAAAGGTCATAACAATACATAACATTGCTAAAATTCTAAAAGATAATATACCGCCTTGAGGAAATAACGCATACCATAATCCACCAACTATACCAGTAAGGTAAAAGGCAAAATTATATTCTACAGTTTCTGGATGATTAAAAAAATGTTGGTAGAAAGTCATATACCAACCTTCGTCAACGACATCAAAACCTTGTAGTGCTAACAAAAACATAATAACTATAATAAAACCTACAACTATGCCTAGTGTGTGTTTTTTATAAATTTCTGAAAGCTTTTGAAATAAATTCACAATTAAATATTATACATATATGATAATATAAAAACTAATAATCCAACCTGCTACAATGAGTTGCAGAGGAAAATCTTTTAGCAATATTTTTGTAGGATTGACATAACTATGTCTCAATTTTATCAACTTATTATATCTAAACAATCCTAAAACTACAAAAATAGATGTTAGCCATATATAACTGCTATTAAATTGCATCTTGATTTCCGGTGAAAACGAATAAGCTAAATACAAAATAATTATTAACAACGATAGAGTCTTTAAGGTGGTATCGAGAAATTTGAGCGAATATTTATTAATGTTCTTTCGTACCAAAACCTTTTCTTCTAAGTATATAATCAATTCATCTCTGCGTTTAGCAAAGGCAAGAAAAAGAGCCAATAAAACTACCATTATTATGATCCAATGAGATAACTCAGTACTGGTTGCAACACCACCTGCTAATAGTCTTAAAACAAAGCTAGTTGCTATTAAAATGACATCAAGAACAATAATTTGCTTAAAAATAAGTGTGTATAAAATGTTGATAATAAAATAACTTACTAATACCCACAACAAACCAAATTCACTAAAAAAATAAGACAATAAAAAGCCCAATACAACACAAACTGAAAGACATATTTTAGCTTCTCTTTTAGAAATTACGCCACTTGCGATTGGTCTGTTTTTTTTCGTTTTATGGCTTTTATCAAACTCTACATCAATAATATCATTAAAACAATAAATAGCACTCGCAACAAATGAAAATGATATAAACGCAATACTAGCTTGAAAAAGACTATCATAAGAAACAAACTGCTTATTAAAAAACATGGGAAGAAAAACAAAGAGATTTTTAATCCATTGTTGAATTCTTATTAGTGTGATAAAATAAGACAGTTTGGTTAACCTATACTGCATTGCCAAGAATTGGTAGATAAGTGATAAAAATATAGAAATTAAGGCAGAGTATATAGTAGTTATTAATAATACCAATTAAAATATCTAGTTGCCTTCTACACAAATTGTCTTTTTATCTAATTAATGAACATACAAAAAATCGAACAAAACATTCAATTATTTATAGTTTATGGTTATTATTAGATAACTGTTTTGAGTTTTCAAAAAAAAAAGTAACCTTAGTTCTATCGAAACAAAAAAGAGAAACACTTTTCAGTATTTCTCTTTTCTAATTTATAATTATAAAATCTAATTTACATATTCTTATTACGCTTACGATCTACTTCACTTAAATAAATCTTACGTAATCTTATGTGGTTTGGTGTTACCTCAACATACTCATCTTTTTGTATATATTCTAAGGCTTCTTCTAAACTAAACTTAATTGCAGGAACAATCTTAGCTTTATCATCAGCACCAGACGAACGTACGTTACTCATCTTTTTAGTTTTGGTAACGTTAACTGCCATATCATCACCACGAGAATTTTCTCCAATCACCTGACCACCATAAATATCTTCACCAGGATTTACAAAAAACTTACCTCTATCTTGTAATTTATCAATAGAATAAGGAATTGCCTGTCCATTTTCCATAGATACTAAAGATCCATTTTGACGTTCTGGAATCCCACCTTTCATAGGTAAATATTCCTTAAAACGGTGTGCCATTATAGCCTCACCTGCAGTTGCTGTTAAAAGCTGGTTTCTTAAACCTATGATTCCTCGAGATGGTACTAAAAATTCACATACCATTCGATTGCCTTTAGCTTCCATACTTAACATATCACCCTTACGCATTGTTACCATTTCAATTGCTTTACCCGAAACGTGCTCTGGTAAATCAATTGTCATTTCTTCAAAAGGCTCACATTTTACACCATCAATTTCTTTAATGATTACTTGTGGCTGACCAATCTGAAGTTCATAACCTTCGCGACGCATCGTTTCAATTAAAACCGATAGGTGTAATACACCACGACCAAAAACCATAAATTTATCAGCACTATCAGTTTCTTCAACCCTAAGTGCTAAATTCTTTTCTAACTCTTTAGTTAATCTATCTTTAATATGACGAGACGTAACATACTTTCCATCCTTACCGAAGAAAGGCGAATCGTTAATTGTAAATAACATGCTCATCGTTGGCTCATCGATGGCAATTGTTTTAAGTCCTTCAGGATTTTCTATATCAGCAACAGTATCACCAATTTCAAAACCTTCTAAACCTACAATCGCACAAATATCACCTGTTTGCACTTCTTCAACTTTTTTTCGTCCTAAACCTTCAAACGTATGTAATTCTTTAATTTTACTTTTTACAATTGAACCATCTCTTTTTACTAAAGAAATTTGTTGATTCACTTTTAAGCCTCCACGTGTTAAACGACCAATTGCAATTCGACCAGTAAATGATGAAAAATCTAATGATGTTATTAACATCTGTGTTGTTCCTTCTTCAATTTTAGGTTCTGGAATATGCTCAATAACCATATCTAATAATGGTTCTACATTTTCAGTTTCATTTTTCCAATCATCACTCATCCAGTTATTCTTTGCAGAGCCATATACTGTAGGGAAATCTAATTGCCATTCTTCAGCACCTAATTCAAACATTAAATCAAACACTTTTTCATGTACTTCGTCTGGTGTACAGTTTTCCTTATCTACTTTATTGATAACTACACAAGGTTTCAAACCTAGGTCGATCGCTTTTTGTAAAACGAAACGTGTTTGAGGCATTGGACCTTCAAAAGCATCAACTAAAAGTAAAACACCATCAGCCATATTTAAAACACGCTCAACTTCTCCACCAAAATCGGCGTGACCAGGTGTATCAATAACGTTAATCTTAGTGTCTTTATATACAACAGAAACGTTTTTTGATGTAATTGTAATACCACGTTCGCGTTCTAAATCGTTATTATCTAGAATTAAATCTCCAGTGTTTTCATTCTCACGAAATAACTGACAGTGATACATGATTTTATCTACCAAAGTAGTCTTGCCGTGATCGACGTGTGCAATAATTGCAATATTTTTAATATTAGCCATAATATATGCTGATTTTAAGCGCGCAAAGGTACATTTTATTATTTTTACTTCGTTAATTATATGTTATAATTTAATCTCCAGACAATTTGAGTTTGTATCTTCCGTTATTGAATTGATTAATAGTAAAAAGCCTACCCAAAATAACCAATCGCTAATTGGGCTAATTACGCCTATTTTGCTTGTCTTTTGATATACAAAATAGAAAAATGTGAACCTATAAATTAAAGACAGTTGCTCACAATTAGCAAGTACACAAAGTATATTCCTTACCTCTATTTTTTATCGGTAGTAGTCTACTGGTTTACAGTAATTAATAAAAGTAGTGGTGTTTCTGCCTACCCAATTCTTTTATTTGGCATACCCTTTTTATGGCAATTGATTAAACCTAGCCGAAAGTTAAATTTCTCACTAGGTATTATTTTTGTTTGTCTTTCATCCTATGTAATCCTAGCTTATTTATCTGATTTGTTCAATATTGTTGACTGGTCAGAATCTTCTAAACGATTTTTATTTTATGGAGGTGTGCTAGTTTTTGGCAACTTCATTATGTCACTTTGGATTGTTAGAAATAGTATTAAAAAGGTGTTTTAAATAGACAAAAAACCGCTTCGCTTTTAGAACAAAGAACCAAGACTTAATACTAACTACATAACAAATATCTTTATAAAAAAAGAACGAAGATTAATACTATCTTTGCAGCCTAATATTTAAGTCTTAAGCTTTGATTTCTATACCTAAACTAAAACATACTGATTCCGATAATTTCTTTTTGCTTTGTGGCCCTTGTGCTATTGAAGGTGAAGATATGGCCTTGCGCATCGCAGAAAAAGTAATTACTATAACTGATAAACTAAATATTCCTTACGTCTTTAAAGGCAGTTTTAAGAAAGCTAATCGCAGCAGAATTGATAGCTTCACAGGTATTGGAAATGAAAAAGCCTTAAAAATTCTTAGAAAAGTTTCTGAAACTTTTGATGTACCTACAGTAACAGATATACATGAAGTTTCTGATGCAGCAATGGCTGCAGAATATGTAGATGTTTTACAAATTCCTGCATTTTTAGTTCGTCAAACCGACTTGGTTGTAACTGCTGCTAAAACAGGAAAAGTAGTCAATCTTAAGAAAGGACAATTTATGAGTCCCGAAGCCATGAAACATGCTGTACAAAAAGTTATGGATGCTGGTAATGATAAGGCTTGGATTACAGACAGAGGTACGATGTTTGGTTACCAAGACATGATTGTAGATTTTAGAGGCATACCTACCATGCGAGAGTACGCACCAACGGTTTTAGACGTCACTCATTCTTTACAACAGCCTAACCAAAGTATTGGTGTTACTGGTGGACGACCAGATATGATTGAGACTATTGCTAGAGCAGGTGTAGTTAATAATATCGATGGTTTATTTATTGAAACACATTTTGATCCTGCAAATGCAAAGAGTGATGGAGCTAATATGTTGCATTTAGATAATTTGGAAGGCTTATTAACAAATTTGGTGGCTATACGTAAGACAATAAATAGTTTATAGGAAAATTTTGGTAGATTTTCTTCTAGCTCTTTTAGGCTACATCATTTTAAGATTTAGATATCCTAATAAAAATGAAAGACAAAAGGTTTTAAAAAAAACCTACGATGATTCTTATATAACAGTTGGTGCTGAATGGCCTTTAAAAATTATTGGTATCCTATTCTTCGTTGCCTTATTCTCCTTTTTAATTATTGTAATATATAGAGTTATATTTTTTGGACCTTCATGAAAAATCAAATAGAAATAAGACAAGCTGCTTTAGAAGATCTACAAGAAATTACTTCTCTTTTTAGAGATACGATAATTCATGTTAATTCTAAAGATTACTCTGAACAACAAATTAAAGTTTGGGCTTCAGGCGCTGATGATATTAAAAAATGGGAAGATCGTATTAACAAATTCTATTTTATTATTGCAGAAATTGAAAACTCAGTAGTTGGCTTTGCTTATTTAAAAAATGGTAATTATTTTGATGGCTTATTTGTACATAAAGACTATCAACGTCTAGGTATCGCTTCAAAATTAATGCGAATTATAGAATCTCAAGTAATGATGAATGGTTTTGAAATCATAAAATCTGATGTGAGTATTACAGCATTACCATTTTTTGATAATAAGTATTATAATGTTATAAAAAAACAGAAGAAGAGTTTTAAAGGTTTGGTTTTTGAGAATTATATTGTTGAGAAAGAATTTTAACTAACTCCTTTTGTAAAACCCTTCGTCTTTTAATGACTTAAGTTCTATCATAATTGCAATAAAAACCTTATCATTAATATCTTGAAGAGATCTATAACGCAACGATTTTACAACTTTACGGTTTTCTACTCTTAAATAGGCATCCCATTTTTTGGACAAATGTGCAGAATGCCATATACCTACGTCTATATAATCTTTAGATTGATTTAGATAGCATATTGGTCGTTTGCCAATATAATAACAAGGAATTCGCCACTTATATAATAACTCTGCTTCTGGCAAGGTGTGCTCTACCAAAATCTGTAAGTGAATTAAGATAGACTTATAAGGTTCTGGCTGCTTTAATATGTAAGTTTCTGCTAGATTCAAAATAATATCAATTTTTTATTAAATGCATAAATTCTAAAAGGTATTAAAATCCTTGCAGATATTTCTTAAGCACCAATTTAATACCGAAAAGCTCATATATATACTTTTAAAATTAAAGATTTAAATGAAAAGACCTCACAGATTTCAAAAAAGCTGTGAAGTCTAAATTTATTATTAATAAAAATGTTTTCGGTTAATGAGGTTTCTGCCTACTCAGTAATTTTAACCACATTTAGAATGTCCGCAACTCTTACATTTTAAACAACCTTCTTCAAAAATTAAGCCTTCAGGATCATTACAACTCGGGCATTTTTTATCTTTGGCTTCTGTACCTTCTGGCACAAAACGTTTTAATGCTCGTGCAACACCATTTTTCCATGTATTAATGTGCTCGTCGTATAAGTTTAAATTCTGAATTAAATCTACTACATAAGGCATTGGCATACCATGACGTAACACACCCGAAATGAGTTTTGCATAGTTCCAAAATTCTTTATTAAACGATCTAGATAGGCCTTCTATAGTTGTTTTATAGCCTTCATTATCAATATATTGAAAATCGTATCGTGATAAACCATCTTCGTATCGACTTTTTAAAACCCATCCTTTCTCAACCCATTGCGGCAGGTTAAAGGCATCTTTCATTTTTCCGGTAAAAATTTCATAAGGTCTCCCTTCAACAAAACCAATAACTGCTAACCATTTTACAGACTCATTATGAAAACGTACAATTTCTGCTTCAACTTTATCAGGTCGCTTTGCCACAAAAGATTTAGTCAGGTATTTATTATTCGTACCTTTTTCATTTTTATCATCAGTAGATACTAAAATTCCACTACGAGAACCATCTCTGTAAACCGTAATACCTTTTAAACCTTTTTGCCAAGAATCTACATAAATATCTCCTACCAAATCAACGGTTACATCAGACGCTAAGTTAATAGTAGAACTGATTGAATGTGTAGTGTATTTTTGAACCAAAGCCTGCATCTCTATGCGCTTTTTCCAATCTATTTCAGGCGCAGTAGCACCTGCGTATGGACTTTTTGATACACCTTTTTTACCAGTTGTATTCATCCATGTTTCATATTTTTTGTGATAGACTGTAAACTCTTCAAAAGCATCACCTAAATCATCAATAAAATCTACTTTAGTATTATCATCGTTTGTATTTACTTTTCTCCTACGAACGTAAGACAGCAAAAATACAGGCTCGATACCAGATGATACTTGTGCCAACATACTTAACGAACCTGTCGGAGCAACGGTACTAATTGAGATGTTTCTACGACCATTTTCCATCATACGATCATACATATCTGGAAATTCATTTTGCATCATTTGTACAAACTCAGACGTGTCTTCGATATTTCTATTGAATACTTCAAACTGTCCTCTTGTAATTGCCATGTCAATACTACTATCGAATTCGGCAGTCATTTTGGTTTTCATTATATCATCAACTGCAGACAATGCTTCATCTGTATCAAACTTAATTCCTAATGCGGCAACAGCATCTGCCAAAGCTGTAAAACCTAAACCAGTTCTACGTCCTTTACGACCTGTTTCTGCTAATAATTTCCATGTTTCTTTTTCGGCATATTTAATATGGTCTGGCTCTGGATCTGCCTCAATCTTATCTAATATTTTTTCAACTGCCTCTAATTCTAAATCCACCAAATCGTCCATTAAACGTTGTGTTTCATATACCACCTCGTAAAACTTCTTAAAGTTAAATTTTGCTTTTTTAGTAAATGGTTCTTCAACAAAACTGAACAGATTTACAGCGATTAAACGACAACTGTCTCCACCTTGCATTGCAATTTCTGAACATGGATTGGTTGAGCTATTTTTAAAACCTGGATACACAGACGATGTTGAATAATGATGTTGTCTATCCCAGAAAATTAAACCTGGTTCTGCAGTATTATGTGCACAAGTAATTATTTTACTCCAAAGGTCTTTAGCATCAATGTCTTTGGTGTATTTAGGCTCACTACTATCAATTGGCCATTGTAAAGTAAAAGTCGTTTCATTAACAACCGCATTCATAAACTCATCCGATAATCTAATAGAAATATTGGCTCCTGTGATTTTGGTTAAATCTTGCTTTATAGTGATAAAATCTTCAATATCTGGATGTTTAACATCCATTGTTAACATTAAGGCTCCACGACGACCATTTTGAGCAACCTCTCTTGTTGTATTTGAAAAGCGATTCATAAAGGACACTGCTCCGGTTGTACTTCTGGCAGCATTAGAAACTGTCGAATCTTTAGGGCGTAATTGCGACAAATCAACTCCTACTCCACAACGTCTTTTAAATAATTGTGCTAATTGCTGATCTGTATAACAAACACCTCCATAAGAATCTATAACTGATGGCACAACGATACAATTAGAAAGTGATGCAATAACTTCGTTATTCCCTAAACCAAACATAACGCTTCCTTGCGGTATCACATATTTAAAATCTTGGAATAGCTTATATATTTTGTCGGTTGTAAGTGGCTTTCTTTTCTTTCCATAAACTGATAAATTATCTGTAACAGTTTCTGTTTGAAGGTATTTTTTTTCAATTCTACCAAATTGTTCAGCCATGCGTTTATGCATTTCATCTGGTGATTTCTCTAAATATTTACCATTTTTGTCTTTTAAACAATATTTGTTAATCCATGTTGTAGCTGCGAGTTCGTCGTTATTAAAATACTTTAATGAAGTACTTAAGACTTCTTTATAATTATAGGTTTTCGTGGTCAAATCTATGATACTCATACTGCTATTGGTTTTAGAGAATTAAAACGGAAGAAAACAAAATTACTATTGATTAAAAACCAAAACATGACAAATGTCATGCTTGTTAATAACTCCCCTAAATTGTTAATTTAATAATGATGATAATTTATAACCAGCATTCCTTACAATAGTATAAGACAAAGAGCTTAAAATAATCCCAAAACACCAATAACAATTAGTGCAATACCAATAATCGCTTTAAAAGGCAATAAGTGACCAGACAATTGTCTCAAGCTCCCTTCTAAAGCTGGCACTTTACCAAATACATGAGTTAACAATAAAATACCACCTAAAATACTTATGCTATTAAAAAGTATATTGCCTCGAAATGTAAGAATTGCTAAAACTATAAGCGCACCACCTATTACAGTTTGAAAAGGTACCAAAACACCTGCTATTTTATTAAAAAAATTGCTTTTTCCATCCCATTTATCTAATGTAGTAATACCAAGTATCAATCCTCCTGTTATTTTAGCTATTGTATAAAGCAGTCCTATCATAATTTAACAATATTTAATGTTAGATTATAAATTTAGTTAATATCTCAAAATATATTTGCTCAATTCAAATAATTTATTTTACTTTGTATTTCAAAGTACTTTTGTTATGAGCAACGAAGAATATCTAAAAGACATCACCGAGATAAAGAGTTTAATGAATAAATCGTCTCGTTTTATTTCGTTAAGTGGATTATCTGGGATTTTAGCTGGCATATATGCCTTAATTGGCGCTGCAATTGCCTATTATTTGGTATATAATTCACCCAGAGGCTATCTTATATTAGATGGAACTATTTTTAGAATATGCGCAGCAATTTTAATAGCTGTTGCCATTTTAAGTATTATCACTGGCATATTTCTAACCACACAAAAAGCAAAAAAAAATGGTGAAAAAGTTTGGGAAAGTTCCTCAAAACGATTGTTAATAAATTTTCTTATTCCGTTAATTACTGGTGGACTTTACATTCTAATTATTCTAAATCAAGAGCGTTATGGACATACTGCTGCATTAATGTTAATTTTTTATGGTCTGGCTTTAATAAATGCATCAAAATATAGTTTAGGTGATATTAGATATTTAGGCTATACAGAAATTATCCTTGGATTGATCTGTGCATTTATGCCTGCTTATGGATTTTGGTTTTGGGTACTCGGATTTGGAATAATGCATATTTTATATGGTACATGGATGCATTTTAAATATGATTTAAAATAACCTAAAAATATCTATATTTTGATGTCATTAAACAAAAGAATAATAGTCATTTTTATCGCAGTTATTTTAATACTTTCTGTGCCATTAATAGCGATGCAATTTTCGGCTAATGTCAACTGGTCTTTATCAGATTTTTTTATAGCAGGTGTATTATTATCTGGTACGGGCTTATTACTCGAACTTGTTTTGAGGAAGGTAAATAAAAAAGAAAACAGAATAATTTTATTTGTAATAATCATAGCACTACTTTTACTAATTTGGATTGAATTTGCAGTTGGCATTTTCGGTACACCAATAGCAGGAAGTTAATTAATGAGCATAATAACTAACATAAATAAACTTTTTGACCATAGAGTTAGGCTCGGCATTATGTCTGTTCTTATGGTAAATGAGTATGCAGATTTTAATATGCTGAAAGCATTATTGGGAGCCACTGATGGAAACTTGGCAAGCCATACAAAAGCACTAGAAAAAGCTGATTATATTTTAGTTGAAAAACAATTTATAGGTCGAAAACCAAATACAAGATACAGCGCCTCTAAGCTTGGGAAATTAGAATTTAAAAAGCACATTGAAGCACTTGAAAAATTAATAGGAAAAACTTAATACTTCGACTACACTTTGTTTGTTGATATTTTTTTTAAATTTTTACTTTGAAAGACAAAGTACTTTTAAATGATAAAACATCACTATGAAAAACACAGAAAAACAAAACGCCCCAATTCAGCCAAACAAATTCGGAAACTGGCTAAAGACATCTATTACCGCAAGAATGCTTATAGTTGGCATTTTAGTTATGGTACTTCTCATTCCATTAACCTATGTAAACATTTTAATAGAAGAACGCGCTTATAGACAACAAGATGTTGTTGGAGAAATAAATAACAAATGGGGAAATGAAGTGATGATTTATGGACCCGTTTTAAAGCTACCTTATAAAACTTTCACGGAAACTTCAACCTACAACGAAAAAACTAAAGCATATATTAAGGAAACTAAAACACATATTAATTATGCCTACTTCTTCCCAGAAACCTTAAACACAGATGCAAAAGTAGAATCTAAATCTTTGCACTTAGGGAATTTTGAATCTGCAGTTTTTACTTCAAATATGGCTTTAGATGGAGATTTTAATACAATAGACTTGAAATCTAAAGGCATTAAAGATGAAAATGTTATTTGGAATGAAGCAACCATGATATATAAAACTACCAATTTAAAAGGTATAAAAACGGAAATGGCAATTCAAATAAACGGAAACACATATCCGTTTGAAACTACCTTTAATGAAAACAATCGTAAAAACCAGTTAGATCAACTAGAAACTGGATTTCTAAACGAAGATACTTTTAAAAGTAATTTTAATTATAACATGAAAGTGACCTATGATGGTAGCAAACAAATTAAATTAATACCAGTCGGTAAAACCACAACAATGTCTATGGTTTCTAACTGGGCAGATCCTGGGTTCATTGGCAACTACTCACCAAATGACGAAACAAGAAGCATTACAGAAGATGGATTTAATGCAGATTGGAAAGTGCTATCAATAAATAGAGCATTTTCTCAAATCTACCTTAATAAAATTCCAAATCTCAGCCAATTTGCATTCGGCACTAAGTTCGTTGTATTAGTAGATGAATATCAGAAAAGTGAACGCTCAGCCAAATATGGTTTTCTAGTAATAGGTCTAACATTTTTACTGTTCTTCCTTATTCAAACATTGAGTAAAATAAACATCCATCCTTTTCAGTATTTAATGATTGGTTTAGCCTTAGTAATGTTCTATACATTGCTAGTATCTATATCTGAACATAGTAACTTTTTAAAAGCTTATTTAATAGCAGGTGTGTCTGTGGTTTTACTAATAACATTGTATTCTAAGTCTATACTAAAAACGATTAAATTTCCTGCCTTTATTGGCTTTTCGTTAACTGCATTATATGCATTTATATATATTATAATTCAGCTAGAAAATTATGCGCTATTGGTTGGTAGTATTGGACTATTTATAATCCTAGCGATAGTAATGTTTGTTTCACGTAAAATAGATTGGCACAACGGATAAGTTGGTGTAATGTACCTCGCTCATAGTGATTGCAAAATACGTGAGTGAGGTTTCATTAAAACATAACAGTATGAAAATTATAAATAACATTAAAAACATCTGTAAACTCACAGCATTAGTTAGTTTCTTTATTGTATTAAAACTAGTAAACTTGTGATATGAAACTTCAATTCAATAAAACATATATAGTGTTAGCGTATACATTATTCTTAATAGAATTAGCAATAGCGTTTATTATAAAAACAGGATTTATTCGCCATACACTCGGCGATTATCTCGTAGTAATTTTACTATATGCAATTATCAGAGGATGCACCAATATAAAGGTTTGGATCTCAGCATTGGTCGTACTATTAATTGCTTATAGCATTGAATTGCTTCAACTCACACCAATTTTAACCTACTTTAATTTACAAGACAGTTTTACAGCTAAACTCATTTTTGGAAGTACATTTCACTTTTCAGATTTATTAGCATATACATTAGGTATTATAACAGTTCTATTAATCGAAGCCTCAATCACCAAATTTCAACACACCCAAAACATTAGATTATGGAAGCACTAAAAACACTCATACAATCAAAATTTAAAACGTTGTTCATTGTTACTTTAGCATTATCATTTAGCGTGGTTATTCTTATAGTAAGGATGAAACTAAATAAGTCTTTTTTCTATTTGTTTTTAATTTGGAATGTGTTCCTTGCAATAATACCCTATACCATAACAATGTATCTCAATTCTATAACCAATTTGGGTAAATTGAGATTAGGCATTTGGTTTTTGGTTTGGTTAGCATTTTTACCAAATGCACCATACATAGTTACAGACCTCATTCATCTTAGAATTGGCAATGGTTCGTTGTTATGGCTAGATGTACTCGTTGTGTTGTCCTTTGCTCTTAGCGGCCTATTTCTGTTTTATCTTACAATTATAGACATGCAAAAAATAATTACTTCAAATTTTATACGCATACCAATTGGTGCAACAACCACTGTTGTTTTATTCTTATGTGGTTTAGGTGTGTATTTAGGCCGATTTTTACGTTATAATTCTTGGGAGATTATAAGTGAACCTCAAGTTTTAATTTCAGATGTTATTAATATCCTTCTTTCACCATTTCAGAATTCTGAAGCTTGGTTATTTACAATGGGATTTGGTAGTTTTTTAGTAGTTGGATATTGGATGTTTAAAAATTTATGTTTAGAACAACCATCTCAATCTTAATACCTTTTTAAACAACAGTCTAAAGGAATTTGTTTTTTTACAGGTAAACGCCAAATCAATTCTAATCTTCTTTTTTTAATCTTGGTAACACTTCTTCAGGAAAAGGGAACAAAATTGTAGAATTCTTTTCTGCTGCAATATTCGATAAGGTTTGATAGAGTCTTAATTTAATAGCCGATGGAGATTGATCTATTTTTCTACCAGCATTTAATAAAGCATCTGCAGCTTGCTCTTCTGCTTGAGCTAAAATTATTCGCGCACGCCTAGAGCGCTCAGCCTCTGCTTGGTTGGCCATCATACGCTTCATGTTTTCTGGTAATTGAATGTCTTTTATTTTTACATCAATAATCTCAATTCCCCACTCTTTGGTCTCAATCTCAACGATACTTTTAATGTTCTTACCCATTTCTTCGCGCTTAGACAAAATGGTATCTAACTCTACCTTACCACAAACATCTCGTAAAGCTCTTGTGCCAACTGATTTATAGCAAAATTATATTCTTCAACTTCTAATACAGCCATTTCTGGATTTACTATTTTAAAGAATACAACGCCATCAATACTGCATGGCACATTATCTTCGGTCATCACTTCCTGAGATACTACATTTATAGTAATAACACGAATATCTACTATCTGAATGGTTTCTACAATAGGAATAATCCATCTAAATCCAGGCTGCAACGTACTAATATATTTACCAAACCTAAATTTTAAAGCGCGTTTATATTCAAAAACGACTCGGATTCCTAACAATAAGAATAATAGAAATAGTAACGAAAAAATAATTAGTGAATTCATAATATGGTCTTTTTAGCATTAGTACTGAGTATTAACTCATAAGGTCGCTAATAAAGACCAGTAAAAAAATGATATTGGTCACCTCAGTGAACCACTCTTATTCCTTTCCATCTACATAATCCTGAAGATAACTAAAACGCTTTGTCAATTTACCATTCTCCGTAATCTTGGCGCGTTTTAGAACTCCTTTTTTATCGTTATTAAAAAATGCAGGAATCACATGCTCTAAAAATGTAGATCCGAAACCTTCACTAGCATCTTTTGGTAATTCGCAAGGCAAATTATCTACTGCCATTATTGTAATTGCATCTTTTTCGTCAAAAGCAACTTCTTGTTCCGTTTTAGGATTGTAACCATAAAAAGGATCTGCAATGGTTGAAGCTCTCAATGTAGAAGCAACAGGCCCATCAATATCGCAACTAATATCTGCCACTAAATTGATTCTAAAATCTGATTGTTTAGCATCTTCTCTAGTAAACAAATAAGGTGCATTGTTACCATAAAAATGACCCGCTATAAAAAAGTCGGTTTCTTTGGCATAAGCCATAAAATTACTTTCGTAACCCGTTGGATCTTTATAAAACTCCCATTTATCGCCTACTTTGCCATCGACACGTCGGCTATATTCCATAACATCAACCATGCAATAAGCAGGTTCAGTAAATTGAGATGTTAAGTATAAGGCATCACTAATTTCCTTAATGCCTAAATGGTCTAAAATCTCTTTTGCACCACGCGCTACTTTACCTGTCCCTGATAATAATATTTTAATATTCGGAATCGTGATTTTATCTAACTCATTCTTAACGGCATTTAAATCCGCAAGGGTTTCTACCTTTGGAAGATTAAATAAGCCATCTCTTATTCCTAAAGCTCTAAATCCATTATAAGCACCGACTAAACCAGCATAGCGACCAAAACCAATTAAACGCATATTATTTTCGCGTACAATAGTTTCGTGATCATACATTTCAATGTTCTTTTCTAACATTGCCACTAATAATTTTCTATTATAAGGTTGCTTTTTTATGGTATGCGAAAAGTAGAAATACTTTTTATTTGGCAATAAATGTACAATTGGCACTTCTTTTACGCCAATCATTACATCTGCATCAGAGACATCATCAGTAACTTCAAATCCTAATTGAGCGTAAGCTTCATTTGGAAACACTCTAATACCTGAAGACTCTACTACAAATTCAGCCTCTGGAAACTGAGTTCTGGCTTCTGCTAAAGTTTCAGGTGAAAAAACAACACGTCTATCTGGTGGATTTTTTCGTTCCTTGATGATGGCAAATTTCATAGAAAATAATATATTTTCATTCCCATGAAAATGGGAATCTCATTATTAAAACAACTGACATTATTACCAAAATTTAAATTGGAATAATTTTTGCACGAAAATAGTTGGATTTAAGAGGTTGCACAACTTTTTTTGTAAGTTTGCAGCTCGCGTTATGGATTGCAGCGACATCCTTTTGCTTTTTAGCAAAAGATATAGCGTAAAGCCTGACCTTTTGTGATCCTGTAAGGTTTTAAAAACCTAACAGGTATAAGCGAAAGGTAACGCCCAGAACAAATAATTAATGAGATTCCTGCTTTCGCAGGAAAATGGGGTCGACTGGTTTTGACAGCGAGATTAATTAGATAGTAAGCACGTCGTGTAATGGCATTGAAACACGTAAAAGGCAAGACCAAATTTTAAACGGCGAGAATAACTACGCTTTAGCTGCATAATCTGAATTATAGTAAGATTAAGCCTCGTCCTACTAGGTAGGAGTGCTAAATGTCTCGAGAAAGCCTTAGTTAATGGCGTTCTTTATTAGGCATCGTAAAAATTAACTTAGATTAGGTAGAGCTTTGATGCCTTTTCGAGATTAAGGAGCTAAGCTAAAAGTGGGTAGTCTTTAACCAGCTTTAAGTCGAAAAACCAAGAAAAGAATAAACGTGTAGAAAGCTATTTTGTTACTTGTTTGGACGAGAGTTCGATTCTCTCCGACTCCACAGAAAAAACCACTCTTAAAGAGT
>TARA_R110002124_G_scaffold217817_3_pt1 | contig 50237 bp, 45 predicted proteins | sample TARA_R110002124 | Tara Oceans TARA_R110002124 (sample SAMEA4397445) | marine metagenome | biome: Polar Biome; feature: [SRF] surface water layer (ENVO:00010504); material: water (ENVO:00002006), including particulate matter (ENVO:01000060) such as... | depth 5 m
GTAAGTCAGCTTCATGCGACTGCGCGGCGACAAGAAATTCACTTGGGATCACATGGCTCCCCTGATGGAGAAGCTGGTAGAATGCGTGCTGTCCGTTTGTGCCGGGTTCTCCCCAGACGATCGGGCCAGACATCCGGCTGATAGGCTCTCCGCTCAGTGTAAAGCTCTTGCCATTACTTTCCATATCCAGCTGTTGTAGATAGGCTGGCAGACGGCCGAGCCGCTGATCGTAGGGAAGGACGGCGCGGCTATTATAACCGCAGATGTTATTGTGCCACATGCCGACTAATCCAAGCATAACCGGCATATTCTTCTCAAGCGGAGCGGACTGAAAATGGCAATCCATTTCATAGGCCCCCCGCAAGAAATCATTGAAATCACTCTTTCCGATGGCGATCATCAGGGAGAGTCCGATCGGACCCCAGACGGAATAGCGTCCGCCAACCCAGTCCTCAAAGCTGAAAACACGATCCGGATCAATGCCGAAATCCGACGCTTTTTCAACAGCAGATGAGATAGCCGCGAAATGTTTCGCCGCAGCATCGCCAAGTGTCGCTGAAACCCAGGACTTTGCAGTATCGGCATTCGTCATGGTTTCAATTGTTGTGAATGTTTTTGAAGCGATGATGAAGAGGGTTTTCTTCGGATCAAGTGTTTTTAGTGTATCCGCGATGTCCGCCCCGTCGATATTGGATACAAAGTGAACGCGCGGACCGTCATGATAGGGGGCAAGAGCGCGCGTGGCCATGGAAGGGCCAAGATCGGAGCCGCCAATTCCGATATTGACGATGTCCGTAAAAGATACTCCGTCATATGTTGTGATGCCACCTGATCGAATTCCTTCTGCAAATGCGCTCACCCGCTCTCGCGTTGCGGCGATGTCAGGCATCACATCTTCGCCGTCGACGTAGACCGGTTTATTTTCTATGTTTCGAAGAGCGGTATGCAGGGCTGCGCGCCCTTCGGTTTCATTGATACGAACTCCCCTGAACATGTCGTCGCGCTTTTGTTCCAAGCGCGCGCTTTTTGCGAGTTTCAGCAACAGATCCCGTGCGGTTGCGTCAATGCTGGTTTTCGAATAGTCAAGCAGCATGTCATCAAGGCGCAGAGTAAACTCCTCAAACCGTCGTGGGTTGCGCTCGAATTGGTCTGCGAGGGAAACACCCTTGTTGTTATCGTAATGCTTGGCAAGACGAGACCAGATATCCTCAACCATTACGCTTCTCCTGCAGCAACTGCTTTGAGTAATGGACAGTTGATTTTGCGTATTATTATCCCGGCAGGCATTAAAGTTTTCTCAATATCCACATTTTTTCTACAAACGGGAAAGATGTCTCGGTTCCCGATCACATAATATTCTCGACAAGCTCAATCAGTTCAGCACCTTCACTCCCCGTTGCGCCGAGAAAGGCTTTGGTGAAAGCGGGACGCATGACGGATTTCAGTGCTTCCACTTCTTCCGGCGTTGCGATATGGACCCGCATTCCTTCCTCCTCAAGAATTCGGGGGGCAGCCGCTGCTGAGATTTCACTTGCTTCAATTGCCCAGAGGACCGCTTTGTCGCTTGCATCTTGTATCGCTTGCCGGGTTGCCTCCGACAGGCTGTTGTACCATTCGGAATTAAGGTAGCCGTTGTAAAAGATAGTCAGCAACGGCAGAATTGTGACATGGTTCTGGACATTGAAATAACGAGCGGATAGCGCCGATGAAATATTGGTGAGGCCTGCATCAAGTTCTCCCTCCATCAGAGCTTCAACAGCTTCCATGTCGGACATGTCGATAGCCGTGGCTCCCATTGCTGCAAATGATGCGTTGGAGATCGGGCCCAAGCCCTGTATCCGGATGCCTTCAAAGTCTTCGGGTTTTACCAGATATTTGCCTTTGGAGGTAATTGCCGTTCGCCATGTGGTGAACAGCCACGCGACATTGGTAAGACCGGTTTCCTGGATTTTTTCTTCCAGCAAACGCGCGGCGCTGGACTCATCCCATTTCTTGAGGATTTCAACATTGCGAAGGGCAAATGGTTCCAGTGTGACGTCCATCAGCGGTAGGTCTTTTGTCCATTCGCTATTCATTGAAAAAGCGCATTCAATTTCCCCGGCTTTCACCGCCGCGGCATTTCTGGGGGCCTGAACCAGGCTGCCCGCGCCATTCACCTGCACGTCTATGCCATTTTCTGTAAGAGTTTCAATCTCGGCCGCCCATTGATCAATGACCTTGGCGATATGATTATCTGGCGGAAGCTGATGACTGCACCGCATGACTTCTGCGGATTGTGCAGGAGACGTAATAATACTCATTAGCAACAGGCCGACAGCGGCGCCTGAAATTCTTTTCAACTTCGATCTTCCCTTACGCAAGAAACTTATTCATGGCCGCATTTTCAGCGCCGCAGCTTTTGTTGCAGAAGACTATACCGGCAATGTTAGGGCTTTGCCATTCCTTTGCTTCACGCAACGGCAGTTTTACGTTCTTCCCATTTGACGGCTTTCAGGTCCAGAACGAAAATCGAGTAGATTACGGGAACGAGTAATAGCGTTGTAAAAGTCGCAATGGTCAACCCTCCAATCTGCGCATAACAAAGAGGTTGCCATAGTGGGCCACCATGCAGTGCCAAAGGTCCGAGACCAAAGACAGTTGCGCCGACAGTTATCAGAACCGGCCGTAATCGGACGATGCCGGCATCCAGCAAGGCTTCGCGTAATGGCTCCCCCTTTTCGTGCATTTCCTCGATAAAATCGAAAAGGACAATGATATGGCTGACGATCACGCCGATCAGCGCCACAATTCCCAGAAATGCCATGAAACCGAACGGACTGCCAGCGATTGCCAGGGCAATCAAGGCGCCGATCACGCCATAGGGGACGGCGGCCAGAACAATGAGAGGTTTGATCGCGTTTTTGAATTGAAACACCAAGGCAACAAAAATCAGGCCGATGGAAATTGCCATGACTTTTGAGAGCTGTTTGAATCCCTGCTGCGCATTTGCCTGTTCACCGGTGATTTCCATGGAAAATCCTGGCGGCAGTTTTTCTTCAAATATGGCAAGATCATTCTTGATTGCGGCCATCACCTCGGACGGGAGAACTCCCGGTAAGGGAAAGGCGCGTACATTTACCGAACGAAAATGTTCTTCGCGTCGAATTCTTTCTGTATGAAGTTGATATTCCACCGTGGCAATCTGCCCGAGTGGAACTTTCTCATTGCTGGTCGAGGCAAATACATAAAGATTTTCAATGTCGGAAAGCTGCGCCCGTTCGGATGGTTTCAGGATTGAGACAACGGGGATATTCTTGTCGCCCCGCTGCAGTGTGGTCACCTGGTTACCATTCAGACCGGCGGAAGAGGAGGCGGCTATATTCTGGTTTGTGACGCCGGCAAGGAATGCTCGGTCCGCATCAATATTTATTCGGAGCCTGAGCGATTCTCCGCCCCAGTCATCCCGTGGCCGCGCCGCATTGGGAGCTTTGCTGAGAATCTCAACAACTTCACCGGCGAGTTGGCGAAGCGTCGCTATTTCCGCATCTGATTCCGGTCCTTCAGATTGGACGGCGGATTTCGCAGCCAGTCTAATCTCCACTGGATAAGGGACAGGATTGGTCTGGAGTTGACGTACATCAATAACGGCATCAGGAATCTTGGAGCTTAACGCTTCCTGTAGCGGAGGGATCAATTCGGCGGTCAGCTCCTTATTATCCACCCGCATGACCAGCTGCGCATAATTGCGTTGATGCAGTTGAGGGGTAACGGAAAACCAGAAGCGGGGGGCGCCACCGCCAAGAAAGCTGGTAATGGACTGTAGCGGATCGCCGCCTTCTTTCGGGCCGAGGTCGGCGCCAAATTGCGCGGCCACCTCTTCGATGACTTTAACAGAATCTTCGACAACCCGCTGTGTCTCGTGAATTGTCGCATTGTTCTTCAGGAAAATGTCCGCATAGAATAGATATTGCACATCATCCGGAAAAAACGAGGTTTTCAACGTATTGCTAAGCGGAATGATCAGGGCAAGAAAAGCGAATGAAGCCACCAGCGCTTTTTTCCGGTGATTTATGAGGAAGCTTCCAACGCGAAAATAAAGACCAGTAAATCCTTTGCTCCGCCGTTCCTCAATCGTGCGCTCTGGCTTTGTTGGTGCCCGAAGGAGATAGTATCCAAGGAAGGGCAGAAAGCTCATCGACACAAGGCGGGAGCAGACAAGTGCCGTTGTCATCACAATTGGCAGGCTATAGAGGAATTCCCCTGTATTCCCGCTTAATAGCAGGAAGGGTAGATAGGCAACTACATTCGTAATGGTCGCAAACATGATCGCATGGGCAAGCCTGGTCGGACCCAGCCATGCCGCCAGGATACGCGGTTCCTTTGCGGCGAGGCCGCGTTTTATGGCATCGCCGGCGACAACGGGATCATCCACCAAAAGGCCCAGGGCGATAATTAATGTGGCGATGGAAACCTGCTGCAGCTGAATGCCCAGCGTATCAATGATGCCGAAGGTCATGGCCAGCGTGATCGGGATTGACACCATCATGAGCAAGGCCGAGCGCCATTCCCAGAAACCGATTAGGGAGATAAAGACGACAAGTATTATGGCTTCTATAAGGGCAGTCATAAACAGATCGATGTTTTCCGCAACCTGTGAGGGCTGGTTGGAAATTCGCTCGATCACCAGGTCATCGGGCAAATGCGGCCGCACTTGCTTCAGGACCTCATCAACAGCTTCGCCAAATTTACCGATTTGGCCGCCATCGCGCATCTGGATGGCAAGGGAAATTGCCTTGCCGCGTTGCCAGTTTCCGTCTTCGTCCCGCCAGTTATAGTAATTAAGAAATGATGGGGGGGATTGATAGCCGGGGACAACTTCGCCGATATCGCGCAGATAGACTGGCGCGCCGGAAGGTGACTTCGTGAACGCGGTATCGCCTATCTGATCCGGGCTTGTATATTTCCCGACAGGTTCGACCAGCACGTTTGATCCGCTGGCATAAAATTCACCTCCGGAAATATCACTGTTGCGTGCGGCGATCGCCCCGCTGACGTCACTTGGTGTCAGGCCATAGGACGCCAGAAGGTCTTGCGAATACTCCATGTAAATCCGCTCATCCACGACGCCGGAGCTATTGACAACCGTGACAAGCGGGATGGTCTGTAGATTGCGGATTATCAGGTTGGTAAAATTATCGAGTTCCCGATAGCTGTATTTGCCGCCGGGGGAGGCAAGCAGCTTGGCTTCAGTCTGGGCCGGATCGTCGATTATGATGGCAGGCCAGGCATCTTCATGAAAGCTGACTTGTGCAAGTTTTTCCTTCAGGAACTTATTGAGCTCCGCCAACAGTTCGTTATCACTAAGGGCTGTGGAAAAATCAAGACCGATGAAGCCCGCGCCTTTCAGGGATATGGCATCTGTGACGACCTTCTTGTTGACCAGATAATCTTTAAAAAGGTCCATATCCTGCGCTGGGGCCGTTAACGCGATATCCCGAGGCATTACAACAATAAGGGAGCGCTGCATTTCGGAATTGATTGATTGCTGTTGGCGTGCGGTCTCAATGGCGGCTGCTATATCGCGGGCCCTGAGCGAGATTTCTACCGGGCTTTCAGAGGGGCTTGCGACCGTCATCAGGATCGCGGCGGTATCGCCAAATCCGTCGTTAAACTGGATTGGGCCGGCCCCATCCGGCAGGTTGAGCGCCTTCAGATTGAGGTCTATTTCGTTAAAGGCGGCTTTGGTGTCCGTCAGGGTTTCTTCAAGCTGGATTTGGACGATAGAGAGATTGGGCAGCGTAAGCGATTTTACGGCGAACTTCGTCGGGCCAACCGGATGGAGCGTAGAACTCAGCGCGATCTGCTCTTCAATCGGTCGGGTGAGCAGTTGTTCAATTTTCGTGGCATCTGCGCCTGGCCAGCTTGTGACAACTGAGGCAACGCGTACCTGGATTGCCGGATCCTTGGCCTTTGGCATCGAGAGGTACCCGTATATGCCCCACATAAAGACAGCGAGCAGCAATACCCAGGAGATGTGACGATTTTCGGTAAAATATCGGGCGGTATTATGGGTTTCCGTAATATCTTTCACCGGCAAGACTCCCCCATCCCCTCAACTAAATTCATCACGGAATGACCGCGACCTGCTGACCATCTCTTAAAAAGGCGGTGCCATTGACGACGACCCGGGCATCTGGCGTTAATCCGGAGAGAACCGTAATCCGGTTTCCGTGCACATCTCCGAGTTTTACATCCGTGAGAGTCGCGATCGTCTTGGAGTCTTCGGTTTTCAGGATGAAAACCGCATAGCCCTTCGCATCGTTTTTGGACCGGACAATGGCCGCCAGCGGGAGAAGGGATCCTTGGTGAGCATCTGTGGCTTCTTTCGGCAGGCTGAGTGAGGCAATCATCCCGACTTTCAGAAGGTCATCCTTGTTATCCAGATTTATCTTAACGTCGAAAACCCGGCTGTTGGTGTCGGCGGATGGGGCAATTTCTGATATCTCGCCAGTAAAAATTTTTCCCGGATAGGACTGTGTCGTCAATGTTTGCGTATCACCGATTTTCAGGGATTGCACCCTGCTGTCCGGTACGCCGAAGACCGCCTTGACAGTGCTGGTATCGGCGATGACAAAAGCAACTGTTTGCGGGTTGGCAAGTGTTCCTACGTCAATATTGCGCTGCAAAACCACTCCGTCCAGCGGTGCGGTTAGCTCAAAATCATTTACATTGTTTTTCGCAATTTTTTGGGCGGCCTTGGCATTCTCCATCTGCGCAACGGCGTTTTCATATTCCTGCTTTGCACTGTCGTAATTTGGTGCTGTCATACTGCCAGAGTTAAACAAGGCCGTGGCACGGTCAAAATCCTGCTTACCCTTGTTCAAATTGGCCTGTGCGGCAGACACCTGACTGTTTGCCTGGACCAGGCTGTCTCGAATGTCCTTGGAGTCCACCGTAGCCAGAATGTCGCCTTTGGTCACCACATCGCCGGCCTGAATTGCGCGCTCAGTTCCATTACTGCCCTTGATCTGCATTAGCTCGGTAACATAACCCGTCACTTTGAAGGCGACATTCACCTGAGTATTGGCCTCGATATTGGCGCTATAGCGAATGTCGTTGCTGAGCGTATCCTGGGTAAGTATCTCTGCCCGTACCGGCTGTAGCGGCGCGGCTTTCTGGGTCTCTTCTGAATCGCAGGCCGTCAGAAAGGACAGCCCAAGCGCGATGCCAATGGCAGCAATAAAACGCGATGGCATCTACTCTTCTCCTAGTGCCTGTTCGAGTGAGGCGCTGGCGTTCCAAACTCCGAGCAGCGCCTGATGGTAATTGTCGTTCGCCTCTTCCAGTTGAGCCTGAGCATTCAGCAGATCACTCAGGAGGATAGTTTGTGCTTTATATTGATTGAGACTCACCCTCAATTGTTCCTCGGCGGCCGTCTTCGCCATTTCCGTGACCGGCACAAGTGTTCTCGCGACTTCCAGCGCCCGGATATTCTGGCTCACTTCTGCACGGATCTGGTCCTCATTATCGCGCAGGGAGTTAAACGCCTGCTTCAAAGCGAGGCGGGAGCCGGCGACATTGCTTGCGTTTCCACCCCAGGTGAAAAAATCCCATTTCGCGATAAGCCCGACATACATGCTTTCGTCCGGCAACAATTTAGTATTTTCCGAGCGGCCATAGCTTGCCACCAGGTTGACTTCCGGCAGGTAGGCGCTTTTTTCGATTTCGATTTCGGTTTCGGCAGCTTCCACCTGCAGGCGTGCCTGCATTGTTTCGGGCCTGCGGGCTATTGCCTGATCAACGGCGTCATCCGGATTAAAGGCAACAGACGGATTGGCCTTCGCCGGGCTGACTCGGAAGGAAGTGGAAATCTCGCGTCCCAGCAGGACATTGAGTTGCTGTTTGGCTGTAATGATATCATTCTGTTGCTCGAACAGTTGATGGCGGGTGGACGCGAGCTGCGCTTCTCCGTTCAGAAGTTGATACTCCAGTTCAGTCTTCTGGGCGACATTGTCCTTTAGAATTTTAACGAGTTCTTCATTGAACCGGATCGAGGATTTGGTCGCCTCAATGGCGCTTTCATCACTCAGTATCTGATAGTAAAGCTGTTTGACTTGCAGGGTGATGGATTGCTCCGTCTGCCGGGATTGCTGGCGTGCAATTTCCTGTTCTGTCTTCAGCTTGTCGACATTCAAACCGATCTCATATAGCCCGACAAGCGGCTGGGTGGCCGTCAGTGAGTAGTGGGTCGTGAAGCCGTTTGTTGTATCAATAGCCACGTTGCTTGATGGAACGGGCGAGCCGCCAACAGTTCCCAGGGACCCTTGCTCGAAGGTATACTCGTTATCGACAAAATTCTGTAGGCCGCGGACATGGGCAGAAAGCTGCGGATACTGCTTGGATTCAACAGCTTTTTTCTGTTCCTCGACCACATTAATCTGCAGATCGGCGTTCTTGAGCTGCAGGTTCTGGGCTTTAGCGAGGCTTAACGCTTCTTCAAGGGTAAGAAGTGGTGCTTCCTCCGCCATTGATGTCGCGACGGCAAGCCCCATGCTGACTAGAATTGCGAGCAAGGCAGGACGCAAATTCATCATAGCATCTAATCTTTCGGCTGATCCCCATTTACAGAAAAAACATAACGGCTCATTCGGTTTATGTCAAAACTATAGCATCGATATTATAAACCCCTTGTAGCTTAGTTATACTCCTTCAAATGGGGCTTTTTAGGCGACTGCGGCAAGTTCGATGGCGCCGTTCAGGCAATAGACTGTTTTATGCTGAAAGCTATGATGGCATCTGTTCCTTTTCGGGATCACACGGTTGCTGTCCCCCTTTCACGTGTTCTCCAAAGTAGTAGTGCCATAATGCCCATATTCAGCATATTCCAGGCAATGCCATTGATAAAGGCCGCCTGGTAGGAGCCGGTCAGGTCATAGACCAGTCCGGACATCCAGCCTCCCAATGCCATGCCCATCACTGTCATCATAATGACCAGCCCAACACGTTCACCCGCCTCTTTCGCGGGAAGATATTCCCGAACGACAATTGCGTAACTTGGAACGATGCCGCCTTGCGAAAGTCCAAAGATCAAAGAAACAACATAAAGCGACACCAAGCCATTAAAGGGCAGGTAGAGGAAGAGAGCCAGACATTGCAGGAATGATCCCAAGAGGATAGTACGCACCCCCCCGATACGGTCGGCGAGAAAGCCGGAAAGCAGGCGGCTGACAATCCCGCCAGCAAGCATAATCGAGAGCATTTCCGCTCCGGCTGTCACTCCGAATCCCAGATCGGCGCAGTAGGCGACAATATGGACTTGCGGCATCGACATGGCGACGCAACAACTGATTCCCGCCGTGCACAGCAGAATTTGGAGGACGCGCGGTGAGATATCAATCCGCCGCTTCACGACCGGCGGCACCACAGTGCCCGTTGAGAGGTCAACAACTTGCGCAGGAAGGCGGCGGCGCAGCAACAATGCCATTGGCGTCATGATGGCGAAGGAGCTAATCGCAACAAGCATATAGGCATCACGCCAGCCATCCGTGGCGATCACGTCTTTCAGGATCAACGGCCAAAAGGTCCCGGCCAGATAATTCCCGCTCGCAGCAGCTGCGACGGCGACCCCACGATGCCGTTCGAACCAGTGCGAGATGTCTGCGATCAGGGGTCCAAAGGTGATTGATGAGCCGACACCGATCAGGACACCTTGAGCGGCAGCAAACAGCCAGATATTGCCGGCAAGCGCGCCAAGCGTAAATCCTGCGGTGAGCATCATTGCGGCGGCAATCATGGGAAGGGTAATACCGAAGCGATCGACCATCCTGCCCAGCAGGAAATTACCAAGTGCAAAGCCGATCATTGTGGTGGTGTAGGGCAGGGAGGCTGCTGAACGGTCAATGCCGAATTCTTCCTGAACCGCAGGCAATACAATAACGACTGCCCACATGCCGGCGCTGCCAACAAGTGAGATCAGGACGGAAATGCACAGACGAAACCATGAATAATCGCTGTCGATATATGGTTTGCCTGTGATATTTTGAGAGCTAAAAAAGGACAAGAGGGCGCCCTTTCTCATTGGTGAAAGGCCAGTGGTTTTTATCGTTGTGCAACACCTTATCATAAGGAATTAGACCAACACATCCTTTTTGATCAAATATTGATAGTCAGCCCAGAGGTTGCTGGATAGTTGTTTGATTTCCAAATCAATCAAGGTAAGCTCGGATTTAATGAATGCTGATAATATACGCGAGTTTTTGAATCAGGGATTTGAGCAGATCGTGGCTCTCGGGTCCGATGTGAATATTATTTCACAGGTTTTGGCCGTCGTCGGTGGTTTGCTCGTCGCCATTCTCACGCGTCGTCAATTGCAGCGCCAGCTCGCCAATCTTCAGACCCACATGCCTGAGCGCGCAATGTTTGCGCGGTTCTTCGATATCCTGTCTGCGTTGGCAATGCCACTCATCTGGCTCAGTATCGAATTCACGATCCTTGCGATTTTCCAGGGGGTTGGCCCGCCGTCTCATATCATTAGTGCAATTTGCTCGCTTCTGGTCGCATGGATCGTCATAAATATCGTTACTAGCCTTGCCCAAAACAAGATATGGGCACGCCTCGTTGCCTTCTGCGCCTGGACTATTGCGGCTCTCAATATTCTCGGATTGCTCAACCCCACTTTGGTGTTTCTTGAGGATCTTGCCTTTAACCTTGGAGAAACGCGCATTTCCATGCTGGGGATCGCTAAGGCGCTGGTGGCCGGGATCATCGTCTTCTGGTTTACGTTTGGGCTGTCGCGGTTCCTTGAAGGGCGCATTCATAAATCCCGCGCCTTAACCCCGTCTGTTCAGGTGTTGACGGCAAAACTGGTTCGGGTTGGGCTGATTTCGGCGGCAGTGCTGATTATTCTCTCTAACTCAGGAATCAATGTTACCGCCTTTGCTGTCTTCAGTGGTGCGCTGGGTGTCGGTATTGGTTTTGGTCTTCAGAAAATCGTCTCAAACCTGATTAGCGGGATTATCCTGCTTCTTGATCGCAGCATCAAGCCGGGGGACGTCATCGAAGTCGGGCAGACATATGGCCGGGTCAATGCCATGGGCGCGCGCTACGCCTCTATCATTACCCGCGATGCCATGGAGTATCTGATCCCCAATGAGGACCTGATCACGCAACAAGTGATCAACTGGTCCTACAGTTCGAAGAATGTGCGGCTTCGTGCCCCAATCGGGGTGGCCTATGAGACGGACATCCCGAAAGCTCAAAAGCTGATCGAGGCGGCGGCGGCAAATGTAGAGCGGGTGTTGAGCAACCCCGCGCCACGGTGTCTGATGCGGGGGTTTGGCGATAGCTCCATTGATCTTGAGTTGCGTTTCTGGATTGCCGATCCGGAGGATGGCTGCCGGAATGTGACGAGTGAGGTGCTTGTCAGCGTTTGGCAGATGTTCCGGGATGAGGGCATCAATGTTCCCTTCCCACAGCGGGATATTCGTGTTGAAATGGTCAATCCTTCTTCGTCAAATTCGTTGGAAGACAAGGCTGAACGATGATTGAAAATACTATTGTGGCTTGGCATGAGTGTGTGAAAACAGGAGATCCGGTAAAGCTCGGCCGTATTCTCCATGATGACGTTGTATTCCACAGTCCGGTTGTCTTTACGCCCCAGCGCGGAAAAGCCGTTACGAGTAAATATCTGCTGGCGGCGTTTCAGGTTCTGAACGGGGATGATTTTACCTATGTTCGGGAGGTTGTAGGTTCGAGCAATGCAATGCTGGAATTCACAACAACTATTGACGGGATCGTCATAAATGGCGTTGATATCATCCAATGGGCGGAAGATGGGCGGATCACGGATTTCAAGGTGATGGTGCGTCCGTTGAAAGCAGTCAACCTGCTCCATCAGATGATGGCCGCAATGCTTGCCAAATCCTCCTGATATCTATGTTTTTTTCTGCGTTGTTTCGGATAATGACTAATGACGATTGACCAAATTCTTTTATTCTCACTGTTCGGAGTTGTCTTCGCTTTGCTGATTTGGGGGCGTTGGCGTTATGATCTGGTGGCTTTCGTCGCACTTGTCATTGCGTTGGTACTGGGCCTAGTCCCGACAGAGCTGGCTTTTTCAGGCTTTGGACATCCGGCGACCGTAATAATTGCGTTGGTGCTGGTCGTCTCACGCGGCCTGTTGAACTCCGGAGCGATTGACCTGATTACGCGGAGGCTGGCGGCGCTTGATCTAAAGCTTTCGAGTCATATTGCGGCAATGGGCGGACTGAGCGCTGTATTTTCCGCCTTTATGAATAATGTTGCGGCTCTGGCCATGTTAATGCCAGTGGATTTGCAGGCTTCTGCCAAAGCCAAACGATCTCCTCGTATCACCCTGATGCCGCTCGCCTTCGCGACTATCCTGGGTGGGTTGATCACCCTGATCGGCACTCCTCCCAATATCATTATTGCCTCCTATCGGGAGGCCGCGCTCGGCGCTCCGTTTGGAATGTTCGATTTCGCGCCGGTCGGACTTGTTTGTGCGATTGTCGGTATCGTCTTTATTACCGTTATCGGCTGGAGATTCATTCCAGGTTCGAGGGATAGCAAGGCGCCAACCGTTGACCTCCTTGATCAGGAGGGATATCTCGCGGAGCTGCTCGTTCCTGAAGAGTCGCCAGCGATCGGGATGCTCGTGCGGGAACTGGATGATGTGGCGGACGAAAATGATACTGCGGTGGTTGGCCTGGTCCGCAATAATAAACGTCTTGCCGGTCAAGCAAGAAATGCGGAAATCCGCGCAGGGGATGTCCTTGTTGTGGATGCGGTCGCAAAAAGTATTGATCAGTTCCGCGGCGCGATGAAGCTGGAATTTGACGGTGAGAAACGACATGAGAAAGCTGCCTCCGGCGGTATGGGGCTGATGGAATTTGTGGTGCCGCGGTATGCGCGGATAGAAGGGCGGTCTGCCATGTCTCTGCGTTTGCTGACGCGCCACGGCGTTACCTTGCTTGGCGTCTCTCGTCAGGGTAAGAAGTTTCGCGAACGGGTCCGCAAGCTTGATATAGAGGCAGGTGATATTTTGATTTTGCTGGGGCCTGTCGACCGGGTGCCCGAGGTAGCTCAATGGCTGGGAATTTTGCCATTAGCCGAGCGCGGGCTCTCTGTGACCCAGTATCGTCGCGCCGGGCTGGCCACGGGCATTTTCGCCGCAGGTATTATTGCCGCAAGTTTTGGCTGGCTCTATCTGGCCGTCGCTCTGGCAATCGTTGTGGCCGCTTATGTTGCGCTTGATATTGTGCCGATACAGGAAGTGTATAATCACATTGAGTGGCCTGTCATTGTGCTCTTGGGCTCGATGATACCGCTTGGCGCTGCGCTTGAGCAATCAGGGGGAACAGGGTTGATTGCCGGGGGTATAGTGGATCTGACGGAGGGCTTGCCAATTGTAGTAGTTCTTACGGTTCTGATGGTAGTGATCATGACCTTGTCAGACGTTCTGAACAATACAGCAACGGCCGTCATCGGGGCACCAATCGCGCTCGACATAGCGAACCGGCTGAACGTGAATCCGGATACATTCCTTATGGTCGTCGCAGTTGCGGCATCCTGCGCCTTCCTGACGCCCATCGGTCACAAGAACAACACCCTGATTATGGGGCCAGGCGGCTATAAATTCGGTGACTATTGGCGAATGGGGCTGCCCCTTGAAATCCTCGTTATCGCGGTTGCAATTCCGGCCATTTTATTTTTCTGGCCGTTGTAATTCATTGGGCGCAGGATTAATCTTCAAGTAGTCGTCACAAGATGCATGAAAAGGAATCTCTATGCTAAAGGATAAGGTGGCAGTCATTACTGGTTCAACTTCCGGGATAGGTGAGGGATGCGCGCGCGCACTTGCAAAAGAGGGATGTCACCTTATCATCAACGGGTTTGGTGATGCTGCGGAGATTGAAGAGCTTCGCAGCTCGTTTGAGAGTGAGTATGGTGTTAAATGCCTGTATAGCCCGGCAGATATGACGAAACCGGACGAGATTTCTGCGATGTTTGATATGACTGTCGCTGAGTTCGGTGGCGTTGACATTCTGATAAATAATGCCGGTATCCAATATGTCGCGCCAATCGCAGAATTTCCGTCGGAAAAATGGGATGCGATCATTGCCATCAATCTCACCTCCGCCTTTCATACCATGCATCATGCAATCCCCCTGATGACAAAACGGGGATGGGGCCGGATCATCAACACAGCGTCTGCTCATGCGCTCGTCGCGTCCCCGAATAAAAGCGCTTATGTCGCGGCCAAGCACGGTATTGCCGGGCTTACCAAGACCGCAGCATTGGAAGTTGCGCAGGATAATATAACAGTAAATGCGATATGCCCTGGATACGTCTGGACGCCGCTGGTTGAAAAACAGATCCCGGACACGGCAAAAACCCGCGGCATAACTGAGGAGGAAGTAATCAATGACGTTCTTCTCGCCGCTGCGGCGACCAAGAAGTTCACGACCATTGAACAGGTGGCTGCCCTCGCGCTGTTTCTTTGTAGTGACGCTGCGGAAAACATCACCGGCAGCCTGCAATCAATTGATGGGGGTTGGACGGCGCAATAATGACAGCGGACAGCATAACCCTTCGTATTACAGGCAAACTTGCAGATATCGGCGGGTTTGAAGTTCGTCGGCTATTGCCCGTTGCCAAACGCCGTTCTGTCGGATCGTTCGTCTTTCTTGACCATATGGGACCCGCAACACTAAATGCCGGTCAGGGTCTGGATGTGCGGCCTCATCCTCATATCGGCCTTGCGACGGTGACGTATTTATATGATGGATCGATCCTTCACCGTGACAGTCTCGGTTCAGTTCAGGAAATCTGCCCTGGAGATGTCAACTGGATGACGGCAGGCCGTGGCATTGTCCATTCGGAGCGCAGCAGCGACGCCATGCGCAGCGTTGAGCAGTCTGTTCACGGATTGCAAATGTGGGTCGCGCTTCCCAGGGAATATGAGGAAACAGACCCTTCATTCGTTCATACACCCAAATCCGACTTGCCTGAACTACGCGGCGTGGGATGGCACGGGCGTCTCGTCGCCGGAAGCCTGTTTGATGAGACATCCCCAGTGGCGACGCTTAGCCGTCTGTTTTTTGCTGATATTCAGCTAGAGGCAGGCGTGTCTATTCCCTTTGCGCCAGACTATGAAGAAGCGGCCGTTTATGTCATCGAAGGTGAAGTGGATATTGATGGTGCCTCTGTAGAGGCGGGAACGCTCGCAGTTCTTGATAAAAATCCGACGGTAACTCTGACGGCGATGAAGGATACTGTCGTTGCCGTTTTGGGTGGGGATGCACTGCCGGAGCCGCGAACTATCTACTGGAATTTTGTATCCAGCAGCCGCGAAAAAATAGAGCAGGCGAAAGACGACTGGAAAGAAAATCGTTTTGACGGCGTGCCTGGCGACGATAGCTACATACCTCTGCCGGATTAGCAAGACGACATAGCAATATTGAAGCAGTTGACAGCAGACCGATACAAGGGTTTGATGTTCAAAAACATATACGTGCGACAGGGGGCATTCGCGCTACGGCCCGAACCCATAAAATAACAATAAAAAAGGGACATCCGGATGAGTTGGGAAAAAGAGATTGAAGAACTGAAACTTCGCCAAAAATTTGCGAAACAAATGGGCGGGAAGGAAAAGGTCGCCCGTCATGTGAACGCGGGCAAGCTGACGGTACGTGACCGCATTGACAAATTTCTGGATGAAAATTCTTTCGAAGAGGTTGGTTCAACGACGGGTCGGGCGGAATATGACGCTGATGGTATACTTGTTGATATGCAGCCGGCGAACCTGATCACCGGTCGCGGTCGTATCAACGGCAAGCGGGTGGTCGTGGCCGGAGACGATTTCACAGTGCGCGGTGGCGCCAACGATGCTGGCATCCGGGAAAAGCTTATTCATGTGGAAAGCATGGCCAGCGCCCTGCAACTGCCACTAATTCGATTGGTCGACGGCACAGGTGGCGGCGGTTCAGTTAAAACCATTGAAACGGAGGGGCGTACCTACGTGCCCGAGGTTCGGGGTTGGGATGTTGTCATCGATAATCTTTCGAAGGTGCCGGTTGTCGCCATGGCGCTCGGATCGACAGCGGGTCTCGGCGCGGCCCGCGTTGCGGCAAGTCACTATTCCGTAATGGTCAAGGAAACATCGCAGATGTTCGTCGCCGGTCCCCCGGTCGTTGCACGCACAGGCGAAATACTGACCAAGAACGAACTGGGTGGCTCCGATATACATACACGCAACGGGGCGGTTGATGATGAAGCAAAGTCGGAAGAAGAAGCGTTCGAAAAAGTGCGGCGCTTCCTTTCCTACCTGCCACCATCGGTCTTTGAATTGCCCGAACGGGAGGAGACGGACGACGATCCGAACCGGCGGGAAGAATGGTTGATCGATGCGATACCGCGGGACGCGCGTAAAGTATATAAAATGCGCAAGATAATCGAGGCGACTGTCGATAAAGACAGCTTCTTTGAAATTGGCAAGAAATGGGGGCGCTCTGTTATTACCGGCTTTGCCCGATTGGACGGATGGCCCGTCGCGATCATGGCAAGTGACCCCTATCATTACGGAGGCGCCTGGACGGCGAATGCCGCGCAAAAAGTATTGCGTTTTGTTGATCTGGCGCAGACCTTCCATTTGCCGGTCGCCCATCTTGTCGATATCCCAGGCTTCCTTGTTGGCCGTAAAGCCGAAGATGAGGCCACGATCCGGCATGGCGTGCGGGCGATGGCTGCAATAGCCCAGGCAACAGTCCCCTGGTGTGCAATTCTGGTGCGTAAAACTTACGGCGTTGCGGGTGCGGCCCATATGAATTCCGGTCGTTTCAATCTTCGCTATGCATGGCCATCCGGTGACTGGGGATCTTTGCCCATCGCGGGTGGATTGGAAGCCGCTTATAAATCTGAGCTGGAGGCATCCGATGATCCCAAAGCAAAGCTGGATGAAATCGAGGAGAGGTTGAATCGCCTTCGTTCTCCCTTCCGCTCGGCGGAGCGGTTTCTGATCGAGGAAATAATCGATCCCCGGGATACCCGAAAAATTCTGTGTGATTTCGCGGAAATGGCCGCACCGCTGAGGACAACCGGAGTGTCCAGCTTCAAGGTTCGTCCATAGAGAATTGTTTAGGCTAATATCCTTTGAAAGATACGTATATCAGGAAAAAAGTAATATTTATGGATAGTTTTCGATATAAATTTTGTATTTAGCTGGAAATTTTGGTCTGAAAGCCTGCGGTAAAAAGGGTAGTATGGAGTAATAGCTGAAACTCCGATCATGTCTTGTTTACGAGGTGCGCCATGCCAGAAAAGAAATTGTCGATCCTGCGTGCTGATATCCGCAACCACTATATTACGGATGAAGCGGCAGCTGTAAGGAAACTGATCGACGATCTCGATTTATCGGATGCCGCCCGGCAAGCCATAGTCGATAAAGCCGCACGGCTTGTCGTGGACCTTCGCCGTGCAGATGATCCCGGCGTCATGGAAACCTTTCTGAGCGAGTACGGTCTGACCACGGAAGAAGGTGTTGCATTGATGTGCCTTGCCGAGGCGTTGTTGCGTGTGCCGGACGAAATCACCATGGATGCGCTGATCAGCGACAAGATCGCGCCAGCGGACTGGAGCAAGCATCTCGGTCATTCCTCCTCCCCACTGGTGAACGCCTCCACATGGGGGCTGATGTTGACTGGAAAGGTCGTGCATCCGCTTGGCGACGGGACGCTTGATGTTGTGGGGCAACTTCGGAAACTGGTAAGGCGGGTTGGCGAGCCGGTTATCCGCACTGCCGTCAGTCAGTCTATGAAGGTTCTGGGACATCAGTTCGTTCTGGGGCGGAATATTAATGAAGCGATGGATCGTGCCCGAGGTATGGAGAAAAAAGGGTACAGCTATTCGTACGATATGCTGGGCGAGGCTGCCCGCACGGCAGAGGATGCGCAGCGCTATTTCATGGCTTATTCCAAGGCAATCTCAAGCATTTCCGAACGTATAAAAAACCTTGATATTCGCAGCAACCCCGGAATTTCGGTAAAGCTGTCGGCACTGCATCCGCGCTACGAATATACCCAGAAAAAGCGCGTTCTGGATGAAATGGTGCCGCGCCTTTCGTCTCTGGTCTTTCAGGCAAAGAATGCCGGCATGGGGTTTAATATCGATGCCGAGGAAGCAGATCGCCTCGACCTCTCTCTGGATATCATCGAAGCTGTCCTTTCCAATCCTGATTTGAAAGGCTGGGATGGTTTCGGAGTTGTCGTGCAGGCGTATGGACCACGCGCCACCTATGTAATTGACTGGCTCTATGCGCTCTCCAAAAAGCTGAATCGCAAGATCATGGTGCGTCTCGTAAAAGGCGCCTACTGGGATACGGAAATCAAGCTGGCCCAAGTTATGGGATATGACGGATACCCGGTTTTCACCCGAAAAATGGCAACCGATGTGAGTTACCTCGCTTGTGCGAAAAAGCTTCTCTCCATGACGGATCATATCTATCCGCAGTTCGCGACCCATAATGCCCACTCGGTTGCCGCTATACTGGAAATGGCGAAGGGGAATGGCGATTTTGAATTTCAACGCCTCCATGGCATGGGGGAAGGGTTGCATGATCTGGTCATGAATCAAAACAAGAACCGATGCCGGATATATGCGCCGGTTGGGGTGCATGAAGATCTGCTTGCCTATTTGGTGCGACGCTTGCTGGAGAATGGCGCGAACAGCTCTTTCGTCAATCAGGTACTCGATGAAAAAGTGCCGCCGAAAAAGGTGGTCCGCGATCCAGTCGCGGCAGTTCTTGAGTATCCTTCAATTGCGAACGATAGAATACCTCTCCCGAGCGCTCTTTACGGAAAGGCGCGTGCGAATTCATCTGGTATCAATTTTCCAAACCCGGCGACTCTCGCTGATTTTGACAAGGCGCGGAGTGACTTTAAGACGTTTCAATGGCGGGCGGCTCCCCGGATTAACGGTAAAGAGGTTGAGGGGAAATTTTATACAGTCAAGAACCCGTCGCATTTTTCGGATATCGTGGGAGAATGCTTGGATGCAACGGAAAAGGATGTGGCGGACGCTATCACGGTCGCTGTTTCGGGTGCGGAAAACTGGTGTAACAAACCATCAGTCGAGCGGGCAGCCATTCTGGAGCGCATCGCGGATCTTTATGAAGCCCATCGCGTCGAGTTAATGGCCCTTCTCAGTCGTGAAGCGGGAAAGTCGCTGATGGACGGCATTTCCGAGGTACGGGAAGCTGCTGACTTCTGTCGCTACTATGCGCTACGTGCGCGTGAGGATGCGGCAAACGGTGAAATGATCGGACGAGGCCTTTTCATCTGTATCTCGCCCTGGAATTTTCCACTTGCGATTTTTACGGGTCAGATCGTCGCGGCGCTGGTCGCGGGTAACAGCGTGATTGCAAAACCGGCGGAGCAAACACCCCTCATCGCCGCGCGGGCTGTTGAGTTGATGCTTGAAGCCGGTATCCCCGGTGAGGTCCTGCAATTCCTGCCGGGTGATGGGGCGATTGTCGGTGCCGCACTTGTCTCCGATCCGCAAGTACAGGGCGTCTGCTTCACCGGATCAACAGAGACTGCCCAGCGGATTTCCCGTGCGATGGCGGAGAATGCAGATCCGGAAGCACCATTGATTGCTGAAACGGGCGGCCTCAATGCAATGATTGTTGATTCCAGCGCTCTTCCCGAACAGGCGGTGCGCGATATTGTGGCATCGGCGTTCCAGTCTGCCGGACAGCGTTGCTCAGCCTTGCGGGTTCTGTACGTGCAGGAAGATGTCGCGGAGAAGGTAACAAAAATGCTGGACGGGGCGATGGCGGAACTCCGGATCGGGAATCCCTGGGATATTTCGGTGGACGTTGGTCCGGTGATTGATGAAGAGGCAAAAGCAATGATTGAAGCCCATTGCAATAAGCTGGAATCCGAAGGCAAACTGATCCGGAAGATTCCGCCGCCGAAGGGCGGAGGCAAGGGCTGCTACGTTGGGCCGGCGGCCTATCGTATTGGCGATATTAACGAGCTCGAGCGGGAGATTTTCGGCCCCGTACTTCATATCGCAACCTTCAAGGCGCAAGACGTTAACAAGGTTGTGGAAAAAATTAATGCAACCGGCTATGGCCTGACTCTCGGGCTGCATACGCGTGTTGATACCCGGGTGCAGGATGTCTGCGATCTGGCCCATGTCGGGAATCTTTATGTCAATCGCAATCAGATCGGCGCGGTTGTTGGTGTGCAGCCTTTTGGTGGAGAAGGGCTCTCTGGCACGGGACCAAAAGCGGGCGGACCGTTATACTTGCGCCGGTTCATGAAGCTGCGTGACCATGAGACCCCGCCACAGGTGGACTCGTCCGAAGACGCCGGAGATGTCACAGTTTCCAAAGAAACGCTTGCGCTTGTAATTGAGGCCCAAAAGGCGCAGTTAAAATGGGACCGGCAGGATGACCGTCTTTCCCTGCTTCGAAAAGTCGCCGCCAAACTTGGCGATGAGGCCGCGTCAGAAATGACAACGGCACTGGAGAGGGCGGCTGACTACGACCCAAGGCCCAGAGACCTCGTTGGGCCGACGGGCGAAAGCAACCGACTTAGCCTACATGGTCGCGGGGTTATCATCTGCGCGGGCAAAAATGCGCTTTCGCTGTCAGCGCTGGCTTTGCTAACCGGGAATACTGTCCTGCTTGCTGATGCGCCGTCGGAGGCGACAGAAGTGATCGCCGCGTTGGAAAAGTCAAAACTTCCGAAAGGATTGATCGCGTCTCTGCCCGTTCCGTTGTCCCCATCAATTGTGAGAAATCTTCCGTCTCTCAGTGGTGTCGCTCTGTCCGCCGGTGATTATGAACTTGTCCGTTACCGACAGGCGGTGGCAGCGCGGGAAGGTGCAATTATCCCCCTCATAACAAACGGGCACAGCTGGGACTATATGGTGGCGGAACGGGCGCTGAGCATCGATACAACGGCATCCGGCGGTAACGCCAAGCTGCTTGCGGCGAACGAGGCTTAATCGAGGCCCATACAGTTCGCATAATATGTTGTTGTCGCAGGCCAGTCGGAGAAGACACCTTTGACGCCGACGTCTCTTGCGAGCACGTCAAGGACGGTCATCATATCGCCTTCGTTATCGATGGCGTCCTTGACGCTATGATAGTACCAGCCTCCGCCATTGGCGAGAGACCCGGAGCGTTCCAGCGTCCAGGTGATGATACTGAGGTCAGCTTTCTTCGCTTCCTCTGCGTAGGCGGATGGAACGATTTTGCCTGTCTCATCAAGCGCGAGAAGCATCCAGATCGGCGGCGCGATGTATTTAAGGCCCTGATCACTCAGTTCCTGCATGGTTGGCGAGAAGCTGGCCGGATCATCAGGATTTATGCCATTGCCGCGATAGCGATCATCCAGATAAACGGCCTGTGTTCCGAATTCCGGTTCATTCCTGATCCAGTAAAGCACATCGTCCAGATTAAATGACTGCGGGAAAACGCGTTCAGGGGCGATCCCTGCGGCCTTGTAGTCGGCGATCAGTGCCTTTGCATAGTCCTGCTGGCTGTAGTCACCTTCATATGGCATCGGCACATCGGCTGATTTAAGCTCCGGGGTAAATTTAAGGCCAAGACTGTCGATGAGGTCGATGCTTTCCTTATGGGTCATCAATGTCCCGGGGACGGCATAAAGATCGGTTCGCCACCCCGGTGTGCCCGCGATGTACTCGGTCACGGTTTCGGCGGACGTGTCCGCGCCGTCCATCTTGCCGCGCAAAGACTTGAATTCTGCCAAGGTGAGGTCGGATGTACAGCATTTCGCCGATGCCTTGCCGCCATTGGCAGGCGTGAACGGAATTGAACATTTAGCGGCAAGATCCGGTCGGGTCAGGATATCGGTTGTCAGATGCAGGTCACATTGGGAATGCCGACAGACCAGTTCCTTGTCTTTGGTAAATGTCGCGTCGCATTCGATGATTCCCGCGCCCATGCGCGCCGCCGCGAGGTAACTCTCTTTCGTATGTTCCGGAAATTGCAAGGAAGCGCCACGATGTCCTATGGAAAAATCCGATGTGGAGAATGGTCCGGCCTGACACTGCTGAAGCTTTTCCTTCAGTTCGCCCGCCTCCATGTCATCGATTAGAAACATAGGGCGCGGTCCGAGCGAGACACCGTCAATCGCTAAAGCAATGTTACTGAACCCGATCAGGATTATGACGAAGAATACCTGGATTAAGAGGGCAGGACAGCGGCTTTTGATCATTCTTTTCCCTTTTTTCAGGAATTTAGCTTACCGGTTTATAGCAACCATGGGTATTCACTTTTATGACAGTCAGGGTTTGGACTGGCGTGCTGTTCGTCGCCAGTTTAGGATAATTGGTCCGCTAACCGCACAAGCCAACCCCAGAAGAAAAAGGCTAGAAAGATGCTCGTCCAGTATCAGCGCACCGAAAGCCGCCGCCATAATCGGTGCTATCGGAACATAGATGGCGGCCTGTGACGGGGAAAGCTGCTGCAATCCCCAGTTAAATAGAAAGAGACTAAAGGCGGCGGCGGGCCCCGCCAGATAAAGTATCCAGAGCCAGTCGCCTGTGTCGTACCCCCTAATGGCGCTGCCAAGTCCTTCAGCATAGGCAAATGGAAAAATTGCCATCGTTCCAGCGCTCATTCCGACAATCGTCATTAGAACAACGGAGCGGTTCTGCATGACTCGACTGGCAAAGGCGTTGTAGGTCGCACCACAGCATACCGCCATGAAAAAAAGGAGCTCTCCCGTCCAGCCTGTGGACGCGTTGCCCTCGGTGAAAGCTTTTTCTCCGATGGCAAGGGCGACACCGATGAACGACAGTATTGCCGCGAAAAGTTTGATGGCATTCAGCGTATCGCGTCCGGCCATGGCCGCGATCAGCATGGTCAAAATTGGTATCAGGGCAAAAATCACGGCGCCGCGGGAGGCCGATATGTCTTCAAGCGCCGTATTGACAAAAAGATGGAAAAACCCGAACTGCAGGACGCCGAGGGCCGCGATGATGACGGTTATGTGGAGTGGCGGCATGATAATCCGGCGCCACCACAGGAACGGGAGTAACATCAGCGTTGCTATCCCGTAGCGTAAAAAGCCAAGAGACGCGGGGGCATCCTGATCCATCATGATGGCCCTGATGCCCACAAAGGAGAGACCGAGAAGCATGACGGCCAGTAGAAGCGCTATATGCGGGAGCATGAGGGGCAATGGCCGAATCGCGTGACTGGCTTTTGTTCCGGTGTCAGGCAAGGTCGAGGCTGTACATGGTATGGTGTTTGCCGCTGAATTTTCCGGCTTTATAAATTGAATGCATCATGATTCCGCCGGAAAAATATTGTTTGTTCATTGAGGTCGGCTCGTTGCCAAAAAGACTAACCTGCGGAAAAGCAGTTCGCCAGTAATTTTTTATGACGATTAATTGGTAGTAATAAGGTTCTGTTGCCCTGCTTAGCAGCTATTCAAGGTATCAGCCATATAGCGAAACATGTCTCCGGCCCGTTCTTCATAGGTGAGGGAAATGCGTTCAGGTGGGATAACGACAACGCCTTCATCGCTATCTTCCGCAAAATTGAAGGAAAATGCATAATTTGGGTAAAAACCCATTCTGAGGTCTGAAATAGACTGGCGCCCGTCTATTTCCCCGTAGGTGAAGAAACCATTTGTGAACCATTCAAGACGTTTGACCGATGCGGGAATATTGTCGAGATCACGCGGGGCATTTCTCCGGTCGGCAGTTACGAGATGCCGTACACCACATTCATTGGTCAGGCTCATTAATCCAGTCGCCATACGATCATCGGTTACGCCAGTGACCTGCCAGACCAGCAGATTAAAGGCTGTGGGTTGGACGTGAATGCGCATATCACTGAAATTCGGATCTGCCTTTACCCGATCAGATATGATCAGGTTCCCCGTCAGCCCGGCAATCAGGTAGGCGCAGCTGAGTGCGAGAACAATCTGGTTTGTTCGAAATCCTCCAGATCTTTTTCGCATAAAGAAGACAGCGAAGACTCCAGATATCAGTAGGAGAGTATAAATGGGGTCAATGATAAAGACGGCAGAAAAAGCGACAGGGGGTCCGAAATCCATCGGCCAGAAAATCTGAGTTCCGTATGTCGTAAGTGAGTCAAGCAGGCTGTGGGTGATCAGCACAAGCCATACCGTCAGGAATAATATTTTTTTATGCGCCCAGCTTGATGGAAAAATCTTGCCGATGACCACGGCGATCACGGGTGAAAGCGCAGTCTGAACGAAAACGGAATGGCTGAAACCCCGATGGTACGTCATGCTGTCGATGGCGTCGTCGATGGGAATGAGACTGTCTAGGTCCGGCAATGTGCCGACAAGGCCGCCTATGAGCAATGACTTGGCGCCGATGCGCGGACCGAGAAGCGCGCCGGAAATACTTGCGCCTAAAACAAACTGCGTTACAGAATCCATTGAATCTCCATATCGTTATCACGATGAATAGGTCGGTTGAGGGCTGTTTTCAACTTCTGAATTGTAATCGGCGGTCAAACCTGAAATATATACTGCTATCCTGCGGCAGTGCAGCATAGTCGCTCGTGCACAATTTATCGATTCGCCTCAATCTGCCTCTCAAGAAAACCTGGAAGTATCTGCCATGTCACTACCACATATCGCAATGGCTTTGATGATAAGTGCGATATGGGGATTTTCATTTGTTGCTTCAAAAGTCGGACTTGATCATTTCCCTCCACTTTTTTTCACGGCCTTGCGGTTTTCTCTCGTAGCTATCTTGCTGTCTCCTTTCCTGAAAATCGTCAAGGGCCGAATGAAAGCGATTTTCTGGATCGCGGTAACGGTAGGCGTATTTCATTTTACCTTTCTTTATCTCGGTATTTATGCGGCGGGCGGGGTTACGGCGGTTGCCATCACTAGCCAGTTGATAGCACCATTTTCCGTAATCCTGGCCGTTATCGTTTTGAAGGAAACCATCGGCTGGAGACGGATCCTTGGTATCATTATGGCCTTCAGCGGGGTTATGTTCCTCGGCTTTGATCCGGTAATATTTGATCAGCTGGAAGGTGTCGCGCTTGTCGCCTTCGCCGGCCTTTTCATGGCAGTTGGCCTTATCCTCATGCGGCAGATACAGAATGTCGGAACAATGACAATGCAGGCCTGGATCGGCGCCATCTCCTTTTTGCCGTTGATGTTGATTTCCTTTACGACCGAAACAGGACAATTTGACGCTGTCATGTCGATGGGATGGGAGGCGGGGGGAGCCCTTGCTTTCGTCGTCATTGTGACAACGATTATTGCTCATGGCGGGTGGTATTTTTTGATACAACGCTACCCGATCTCCGTGCTAACACCCTTTGGACTGCTGGCGCCGGTTTTCGGGGTGATTTTTGGCGTTGTGCTGTTTTCCGAGCCGATTACCATACGCTTCCTTATCGGGGGAACTATCACGCTGGTCGGTGTCGGGATCATTAATATGCGAACCGCAAAAAAGAACCCTAAGGCTGCCCCGGAACCGGAGGTTTAACGGTTCTCGTCAAGATAGGTTTTTAGTTTGTCGAGAAAGCCAAAGAAATCCTTCTTCTCCCACTCCCGCCATCCTGAGAAGGTATCGGACAGAGCGGCTTCAAGTAGGGCTTGCGCCTGCTGATGGGCTTTTTTCCCACTATCTGTGAGATACAGAAATTTGGAGCGACCGTCTTCGGGGTTTTCCTCTGCCCGCAAAAAGCCCTTCTTCAACATTTTTGCGACCGTTTTTGTAATCCCCGGCTGCGGTTGTTGCAATGCCCAGGCGATTTTTGAAACCGTTTTGCCTTCTTCGGGCTGATGAAGGAAATGGTTGAGGAGCATGAATTGGGGCGGCGGCACATCGGTTCCATCCAGAAGTTGACGCATTTTCGTATCCGTCTGCTGACTGATTATCCCGATCCAACTTATGATCCTAAAATCGGAAGAGGATAACTCTTCCTTGCGGTCATATTTCTCATTTTCTCTGGATGCGCTCATTCCAGGAGTATATCAGGCATTTAAAGGTGTGGGGAGGGGAAAACGCCCGTTTGTTATCCTAATTGGGGAAACTTCTTCCCTTCATATCATGCATATATCTCCTTATGGGGGTGATATACTAATTAAATACTCTTAAAAATAGAATTAGGGTCGGTTTCGGGACCGTCATGTTTTCTTCTTTATTTTACGACTTCGGGTTGATAGTCGCTGGAAATGCGCTCTGTGGGCATGATTTACTGCAAGCCGCATATGAGCCTTATAGCGAATTCAGGAACGCCAGAAGCTGCATGATATCCGCCCAGACCCTTGAACGCCCGATCTCCTGTTGAATCTTCAACCGGCTCCATTGTCGCCTCGAAATTGAAGAAAAATGCTTTGGTAAAGGCGATATTTGTTCCCAGAATTACTGTTGGATAAGGATCGTAGAACTCTGCAGTTGGGTCATCGGATCGATACGTCCAGTTATCATCAATCTCAATGGAGATCTCTCTGCTAATGTCGGGATAGGCGGGCTCTCCGGCAGAGGCGGAAAGCCCATAAAGGAAAAGTTGCGAAGCGATAACTATCAATGCGGATAGATTTACCGATTGTGACTGGTACATAGACATGGAAATTTATCTTTATGAAAGTGAATTTCATTTTCAAACTTGCTATTCGTATTGATGATGAAAACCATAATCATTATCAATACGAATGTAGGCGGAGCGTGCAGTTTTTGGATTATGCATCTTTGGAAATAAAAATTCGGTCATGAAACTGTTGTATCTCGGTTGTGATTGAAATCTCTGGCGTCGTAAACCGGTATTTTTTCTATTGGATAAATAACAGCTGTGATACCAGTTGAGAAATTGTGACAGGTAAAATCGGATAAAAGATTGAGCGATTTGACTTCTGAAAAGCTGCCTAAGTCGGCGACTATCGTCCTGTACAGTCGGCTATTGCGTGATTATGTCACTCATTATAAAGGCCGCCTTTTTCTGGCAATTTTCTTCATGATTATAAGCGCTTTGACGGCGACGGCGACAGCCTTCGTGATGAAGCCAATTATCGATGAGGTCTTTTTCGACAAGAATCCTGAATACGTTATCTATACAACTCTCGCCGTTGTCTGTATTTTCGCTGCACGCGGTTTTGCTACCTATGGTCAGACGATAGTTATGGATTGGGTGGGGACAAGGGTTGTCGCGGATATACAGAAAGACCTTTTCAAAAAGCTGGTTTTTGCGGATCTCGCCTGGTTTCACGATAACGCATCGGGAAGCCTGATCTCACGCTTCGTTTTTGACACCAATTATCTGAAAACAGTCGCGACGCAAACACTGGTTGTGATGACCAAGGATAGCCTGACGGCAATTTTCCTGATTGGGTCTCTTTTTTACTATGACTGGAAGATGGCGTTGTTCATCCTGATCGTTCTGCCACCGGGCACTCTGGCGATCCGGCAGCTTGGAAAGCGATCCCGTAAGGCGTCAAGCAAAGTTCTTGAGCAGACAGCGGATTTTAGCTCCTTTCTTGAAGAGAATTTCCAGGGCATCCGTGTTGTCAAAGCCTATGATCGTGAGACTCAGGCCGTGCAACAGGGCGACAGTGTTATAGAAGATCGGTTTAAAATTCAGTTCAAAGCGCTGCGTATTGAAGCGTCGAGCGGTCCGATTGTCGAGACGCTTGCCGGCTTTCTGATCGCCGGCGTTATTTTTTACGGAGCCAGCAACGTCATTGAGGGGGAGACGACACCTGGTACTTTCTTCGCTTTTATTACGGCGATCATGCTCGCCTATCAACCTATCAAGAGTGTGGCTAAGCTTTTTCCGCGAATGCAGACAGGCCTCGCTGCCGCGCAGCGAATATTTACGCTTATGGATATTAAGCATAAAGTCGTTGATAAGCCGGATGCCGCCCCACTTGAATTTCATAGGGGTGAAGTCGAATTCAAGAATGTTAACTTCGCGTATCATCCGGATGAGGTGGTCCTGAAGGATATATCACTTCGCCTGGGAGCTGGTAAGAGGATTGCGTTGGTAGGGCCTTCCGGCGGGGGCAAATCAACTATTCTAAACCTCATTCCCCGGTTTTATGATGTCAATGGCGGCGATATTCTGGTCGACGGTCAGAGCATACGGGATGTAACAATTGCCTCGCTTCGCCAGAAAATAGCCTTGGTGAGTCAGGATGTGTTTCTGTTTGATGATACCATCAGGGCCAATATTGCCTACGGACGCGACGACGTGAGTGATGACGAAATTATCGAAGTGGCAAAATCGGCGGCGGTGCATGATTTTGTCTCGGCTTTGCCAAAAGGATACGACACTCTTGTCGGAAGCCACGGCGTTCGTCTGTCCGGCGGGCAGAAGCAACGGATTTCAATCGCGCGGGCGATGTTGAAAGACGCGCCAATACTGTTGCTCGATGAGGCGACATCGGCTTTGGATACAGAATCTGAGCGGAAGATTCAGGTTGCGCTAAAACATCTCATGAAAGGGCGGACGTCCCTTGTAATAGCACATCGGCTGTCAACTATTCTGGACGCTGATGTGATTAATGTCGTCGTTGCAGGTGAAATCGTTGAAAGTGGGCCACATGACCAGCTTCTTAAAAAGGAGGGGGTCTATGCCGATCTTTATAATCATCAGTTTTCCATTGATTCCAGCGTAACGCCGTTTCGCGAAGTCAGGTCCTGAGAGCCCGCAGAGTTATTTACTGATAATGCTGGCGTAAAAGCTTTCAATCTCGCTCAAGACTAACTCAAACGGAAGTGGTTCTTCAGGGGCGATATCGGAATATCCTTCAGGCCGAATGATGGGCGCACCCGGAGGCGAGCTTTCGAGACACAGGGAGCGATCACCCCACGGGCGGTAGACAGCTGGTTTGCCGATGCCGAAAAGCGCAACCGTTGGAATATCGACTGCTACTGCTGTGTGCATCAGCCCGGAATCGTTCCCGACGAACAGGTCGCATTGCGAAAGGATGGTCGCCGCCTCCATGGGCGTTGTTTTCCCGACAAGGCAAATAACCTGATCCACGGGCAAGGCATTGACGACGGGCATTGCCTGCGCTTCTTCACCGGGTGCGCCAAAGACAGCGATGCGGGCGCCTTCCAGAATACCGCCTTTTGCCGTTAATGCCTGAGCGAGCCTGAGGTAGTTCTCATGATGCCACTGCTTCTGGTAAAAATTTGCTGTGGGGGCAAGGGCCAGGATTTTCCCTCGCTGATTGAGGGGGCCCAGCCACTTTTCTGAAGCGTTTAGCTGGCTTGGTGTCGGCAATATGCGAGGCGGTAACGGGGTATCGAGGCCGATAAGCTGTGCATTGGCCTGAGCCTTGTGGATATCATCTTTTCCGCCATGCCAAATATGACGGTGGCGGGTCGGGAGAAAACCGAGAAGAGAACTACGAAAATCAACAATACGATGCCAGATCACAGGCCCTAGGGATAGAGCTACTTCCGGCCAATGCAAGCTGAAGCGTCGCTTCTTGACTCCAATTACGCGATCGACTCCCGGAACGGCTTCAAAGATGCTTTTGGGAATGTCGCCGCAAACAACGGTAATGGGAACATCCGGTTCCGTTTCGAGGAGGTAATGTAACACTCCCGTCGTCAGAACCGCATCGCCCAGCCGGTTCGAGGCGACAAACAATGTACGCTTCATAAAAAAAACCTTTGAACGTGAACTTCAGTATCGGCTACATATACGATTATTGCGAATGCCTCCATCATTATTGCCGTTGGCGATGGTGGAAGGCATATTTTTAACAGGGCTTAATCGACTGCTATGGGTGCTTGGCGGTTCAAAATTATTATGGGAGCGAGATGTTGGCAAAATCATATGCGATGAAAAGCGGGCGCACAATTTATCGGAATTTTCTGAGCGGGGTATTATTGTTCCTGCTCATTGTGGTTGGCGCATCTATTGCCAAGGCGGAGGAAGCCAAGCTGGCGATTACAGGTAATATCAAGTCTGAACATGGCGCAATTTATTTCAGCCCGGGCGATATGGCCGCCTCTACGCCGGTCGTAATTGCCACTACCAGTCCATGGACAACGGGGAAGACACGGTTTCGTGGCGTTTTTCTTCGTGATATTCTTGATAAGGTCGAGGCTGACGGAACTGTTTTGAAAGCAACGGCTAAGGACGGCTATTCAGTGGACATACCAATCTCCGATGCGACGGACTATGATGTGATTATTGCCTACAAGATGGACGGCGAATGGTTGGAAGACGATGTATATGCTCCTTTCTGGATAATTTATCCCTATGATACGGACGAGGAACTGGCTCAGGAGAAATATTACGGTCGGTCAATCTGGCAACTGACCAAATTAACGGTTGAGTAAAAACGAAAATCCCCGGCAAATCTTAGCATGATCCGTAGTTTTAGGACGCGGCAGTGGTGGCTTGTTCGCCATGCGCCTGTCGCTGCCTCCGGAAAAATATATGGGCATCTCGACTTGCCTGCTAATTTTTCAGATACGAACCGGGTTGCTGAGTTGGCGAGTGCTTTATCGCCTGACTGCTTTTTCATTTCCAGCGATCTCGCACGGTGCCGTGAAACGGCGCGTCTTATCCTTATGCGGCAAAATGCTCAGAATATATCGGTTCGGGAGTCTTATTCTCTCAGGGAGCAGAATTTTGGCCTTTGGGAAGGTAAAACCCATGAGGAAGTCGAGGGCACAGATCCCATATATTATGAGAAGTTCTGGCAAAACCCCTCAAAAAACCGTCCCGAGGGAGGAGAGAGCTTTTCCGACGTTGTCTCCAGGGTTCGTTCTGAAATCAATTCATTGCAGAACATGCCGGATGAGCGCGATATCGTCATGGTTACACATGCCGGTGTAATACGGGCAACTGTCGGGATTGCCCTTGGGATAGCGCCAGAAAATATGCTGGCACTCACGGTCGCACCGCTCTCGCTCACTCACCTCACGTCATTTTGGGATGGAGAGGAGACAAAATGGCAGGTTAATTTCCTGAATAACACTGGGTGTGCGCCGTGCGTGGGCGGTTAATCGCCGGTTTCTTCACTCACGCCCGCATCGGCGAAAGTTGCCATGCCATTGTGGGTGGCGACGGCGCCTTTGATCAACCCGAGCGCCAGAGCAGCGCCTGAACCCTCGCCCAATCGCATGCCGAGGGACAGCAATGGTTCCAACCCCATTTCCTGCAGAAGGCGACTATGACCGGGCTCCGCGGATACATGTGCCGCGATACAGTGGCTGAGGGCATCAGGATTGCTCCTGAATAGCACGGCGGCAGCGGCCCCTACGACAAACCCGTCCAGCAAAACCGGAATATGTCGCTGCCGTGCGGCAAGAATGGCGCCCGCCATAGCGGCGATCTCCCGCCCGCCGAGGCAACGTAATATGTGCAACGGATCATTTAGGCTGTCTTGATGACGGGCTATCCCTTGATCAATCACGGAAGCCTTCTTCTGTATCCCTTCACGGGTGACGCCGGTGCCAGGTCCGGCCCAATCGGCGCCGCTGCCGCCAAATAATGCGGCGGAAAGGGCCGCGGCGACTGTTGTATTGCCGATCCCCATTTCCCCAACGACCAGGATATCGGCATTTTCGTCAACTGCATTCCAGCCTACCGTTAAAGCGTCTGTCAGTTCCGTTTCGGTCATGGCTGGTGCTTTGGTAAAATCTGCGGTTGGATTATCAAGTTCCAGTGGAAACACGGAAAAGGCGGCATCAAATGCGTTAGCGAGCTGGTTTATCGCCGCCCCGCCATTATTGAAGTTTGCAACCATCTGGACTGTGACTTCGGGCGGGAAAGCCGAGACGCCCTGATCGCAGATGCCATGGTTTCCGGCAAAAATAACGACTTGCGGATGGTCATAGGTTGGAGGATGCTGACCCTGCCACCCGGACAGCCAACTCGCCAGGGTTTCGAGCCGGCCCAAGGATCCGGCGGGTTTCGTTAGAACCGCATCACGTCGAATGGCGGCATCAATGGCATTTTTGCTTGCTACTGTCAGGCTGCTTAGCTGATTTTGAAACTCAGTTATCGATAGTGAAGACATATATTTTACAACCTGATCTGCAGAATTTTCACTTGAATTTGCGCCATTCTAGGTGTGAGGCGCTTTATTGCAATCCATAAAGCGATATAAATATATTTTGATGCTGAAACCTGAAGTTCCTTGTTAATAGGGTGCAATAGAACTAGAATAATGGAATGATCGTTCTATTATAAATCAGGGCTGGAGACTTACCTCTGAGCTGAGAGGATTTTCGATGACACATACTAAACTGACAGCAGGACAGAAATTTCCGGAAACTACTGTACCTCTTGTGTCCGACAGCGAGCTTACCCTTGGCAAGTCGAAATCAAATACGGAACGATGGCAACTCGTCGTTGTCTATCGGGGAAAGCATTGCCCAATTTGCATGCGTTATCTGACTCAGCTTGAAGGCCTGAAAAATGAATTCGATGCGGCAGGTGTCGATGTGGTCGCGATTTCCGGGGACGGAATTGAGAAAGCGACCACAGTGGTCGATGATAACAACCTTACCTTCCCCGTCGGTTATGACCTCTCAATTGACCAGATGGAGTCGCTCGGTTTGTATATATCCGATCCGCGATCACCAAAGGAGACGGATCAACCCTTCCCGGAACCCGGCCTGTTTGTTCTTCGCCCAGAGGGCGTAATTCAGATCATTGACATATCCAATGCACCTTTTTCCCGGCCGGAACTTGGGGCAATTCTTCGGGGTATCCGGTTTATCCGGGAAAATGACTATCCAATTCGGGGAACGCACGCCGCCTAGTAATTTGCCGCTTTTCAGAGCTATAGGGTGACTAGATCAGCAAAGGTTTCCGTGATCTTCGGCCCTAAAGCCATTGCCAAAGACCTCTATTCAAGGCATTCTTCCGCTGAAAGCGGGATATAAATATTCCTGGAAAAAATAACAAGAATGATCAGGAGAGCATGAAAAATGTCGAATATCTTATCGGGAATCCGGGTGCTGGATTTTGGCCGTTATATTGCCGGGCCTTACTGTGCGACGGTATTATCTGATTTTGGGGCGGAAGTTATCCGTATCGAAAAACTCGACGGCAGCGAAGATCGCTATGTTACGCCTCTGACTGAAGAACAAACCGGGGACGGCGGTCTCTTCATGCAAATGGCGCAGAACAAGAAGGGTATGACCCTGAATCCGATGAAGCCAGAAGGACGTGAAATCGTCAAGCGACTGGTGAAGACCGCGGATGTCGTGGTCGCGAACCTGCCGATTGAAACGCTGGAGGCAATGGGACTTGATTATGAAAGTCTGAAGGCGGTCAAGGAGGATATCATTCTCGTACATGGGTCTGCGTTCGGCGATGTGGGACCTTATAAGAACCGCGTCGGATTTGATGGACTTGGGCAAGCAATGTCGGGTGTCATGTATATGTCCGGAAGTGAAGGCGAGCCACGAAAGCTTTATGGTCCCTATGTCGACTTCACCACTGCGTTGATGGGAGTTATCGGGACGATGGCGGCATTGCGTCACCGTGATATGACGGGCGAGGGGCAGGTTATCAATACGTCCCTGTTCGGTTCGTCCGTTCTGATTTCCAGTGTGACCCTCATGGAACAGGCGATGTTACAGCTTAACCGGGTCGGAACAGCGAACCGCGCGCAAGGCGCCGGACCGGGAGATACTTTCAAGACGAAGGATGGATGGGTCCTTGTGCAATCACTCGGCTGGCCGTTATTCGAGCGTTGGTGCAAGCTGATCGGGGAAGATCACTGGCTAAGCGATCCACGCTTCAAAACGGACCAGAGCCGAGGCGACCATAATGAAATCATTTCCGAACGGATGGCGAAATGGTGCGCCGAGCGGACGACGAAAGAGGCGATCGCGGCGATGGATGAAGTTCGGCTCCCTTGCGGTCCCGTGATGTCACCTCAGGAAGTGCTGGACGATCCGCATCTCGCGGCGATGGGACTTTTGAAGGAAGTCGAATATCCCGGTTTTGACAAGAAAATTCCCTTAACAGAACTGCCGATCAAGATGTCCAAAACCGATACCAAGATGAAGCGACGGGCTCCGACTCTTGGTGAACATACCGATGAGATTATGGAAAGCCTTGGTTATTCTGTGGAGGACCTGGCGGATCTGAAGTCCAAACGCGTGATCTAGGCTCATAATCCTAGCTGCCGTAGGCTGTCTGTTGCTGCGCCAAAGGGGGCAGCCAGTGATCCAGAAATCGGTCGAGCCAGTTCCGGACCTCGTCGTCGTATTTACGGCGACCTTCAAGCTGGACTTCGGCTGACTGTGCGCCGGGATCCGAAAGCATATGTGCCGCCTTCTTTGCCCAGCGATGGTTCATCGCTTCGGTGACTTCTGGGTGAAACTGAATGCCAAAGGCGTTTTTTCCGATCTGGCATGCCTGGTTCGGGAAGAACTCGCCGCTCGCGAGTAATGTTGCGCCCTGAGGCAGGTCAAATCCCTCCCGATGCCATTGGTAGGCCTGCATCGGCTGATTAAAAAGGGGGCTGCCATTTTCTGTTGGTGTAAGTTGGTAATAGCCGATTTCACGAAAGCCCTCTTCATGTTCCGCAACACGAGCGCCCAGGGCGCGGGCCATGATTTGCGCGCCGAGACAGATGCCGAGATAGGGCGTTTCGCTTTTCAGTATGACATCGACGAGTTTTGTTTCCTCGCGAATAAAGGCTTCATGGTCATCATTCGCGCTCATAGGGCCGCCAAAAATAACGGCTGCGTCATGTTCGTCCATTGTCTTTGGCAAGGGGTCGCCAATTGCCGGAATTCGCATGTCCAACTCGAACCCGCGCGTTCTGATGGCTTCACCGACACGACCGGGATCAGAGGTAGCCTGATGGAGGACAAGGAGGACTTTCTGTGGCATTCTCGGGGTGCTGGCTTCCTGAAATTAACGTTAAACTGGCCTGCCACCTAGTTTAACTTTCCTTTGGAATGTGACAAGACCATATCCAGATAATATGGGAAAATAGTTGGTAAACTATTACCAAAGAGGTGAAATGATACATATAGCTGCGAACACAAGAAATCTGTCGACCATTATAATCATGTTTTTGGCTCTAACGCCATTTGCTGTCGTTCATGCGGAGGACAGCAACGAAGTTGGCGCGATGATCACTATCCGGGCCGATGACCTTCCCAAACCATATGAAACACCGGTGGAGGCTTTGAGCCCTCGTCGGGTCAGCAGCAATAAAGAAGGCGAATTGAATGTTCCAGCGGGCTTCAAGGTCAATGCATTTCGCAAAGACCTGACGCACGCGAGATGGCTATACAGTCTTGAGAACGGCGATGTTCTGCTGGCGGAGCCGCGAGGAGGTAAGATAACGCTTTTGCGCGATGCAGATGGGGACGGGGATGCGGAAATGGCGAGCGTCCTTGTCAAGGATCTTGACACGCCTCATGGCATGGCGATTGTTGGTGAGTGGCTTTATATCGGTGAGGAAACGCAGCTGCGACGGGTTCCTTTCAAGGTAGGTGACCTGGAAGTGAGCGGACCAATTGAAGAGGTCACTGAGCCGGGATCTCTTGGCAACGGCGGCGGGCATTGGACCCGTATTCTTCTTTATGACGAGAAGGACAATGCTTTGTATATCGCTGTCGGCAGCGCCTCAAATGTCGGGATTGAACCGCTGCCACGAGCGAGTATCCAGAAATACTACCTCGATGACAACAGAATGGAGACCGTGGCGACAGGACTTCGAAATCCTGTGGGCATGGATTTTAACCCGCAAACCGGCGCGCTTTATACTGTCGTGAATGAACGGGATGGTTATGGTGACGGCTTGGTGCCGGACTATCTGACAGAGGTTAAGCAAGGCGGTTTTTACGGGTGGCCTTATGCCTATACAGGAACATTCCCTGATCCTGACTACGCGGAAGAAGCCCCGGAAATGGTGGAGAAATCTATCCTGCCGGATGTTTTGTTCCAGTCACATTCGGCGCCTCTTGGTCTTGCCTTTTATCGCGGAGGGTCATTCCCGGATGAGTATGTGAATGATGCTTTCGTCGCTTTTCAGGGCTCATGGAACGCTTCCAAACCCACAGGCTATAAAATTGTCCGGGTCCCGTTCGAGGATGGACGCCCGACCGGTTCTTATCAGAATTTCGCGACCGGCTTTCGCATTGAAGCAGAAGAGCCAGGTGCTGCAAAAGTATGGGGGCGCCCCGTCGGACTTGCCGTTGCGGCGGATGGTTCGCTGCTTATTGCCGATGCGGTCAGCCAAACGGTTTGGCGCATCTCCTACGCTGAATAGAGATGGTTGACGGATATCTGTAGACTCTGCCGCCGCCGAAGGATATATCAAGGTCTTTGGCGGCGGACGGGATTTGGCGTATCCTGCGGCCAGCTGATTGACATGAGGCAACCGCAACAAGAGATCTGGGTATGAGTTGGACTGACGAACGTATTGAAAAGCTGAAAAAGCTCTGGGGCTCCGGAAAAACGGCTGCGGAAATTGCCGAGGCACTCGGGGATGTTACCCGCAATGCTGTCATCGGTAAGGCTAATCGCCTTGGGCTTTCATCAAAATCAACGCCTGCCGTCGCCAAGCCGAAAAAGAAGGTTATTCCGGCGCACCGGGCTTGCCAATGGCCGATCGGTCATCCGGGGGAAGACAACTTTCATTTCTGCGGCGATGAAGCCGTTCCCAGTAAGCCTTATTGCCTCAAGCATTGCAACATGGCTTATCAGAACAAGGACAACAGCTAACGCGGTTACGTCTGCTCGAACATTCCAAGATTGAGCTTTAGCTTTTCACCAAGCCATAATGCATTGTCCCGATGATCAGCAAGATCATCGCCGGTTTCCGGATGAACCAATATATCCAATCCCTGGCGATTTAGCATCAGCCAGGGAACGATTTCAGAAAAATCCTCAGTCGAAAACACCACCTGATACATGGAAATAGGGTGCGGCCCGACGGGCTTGTCATGCCAGCGGCCCAGATTTACGTCGAACAGTTCATCCAGCTGATCGCGAACCAATGCAGCGTCATCCTTGTTTTCCGGGCGATAATAGACATGGGCATGATAGCCTCTGATGGCTTGTTTCGCATTGTTGGACATTTGATGTTTCCTCTAAGAATTCGCTGGCCTTGCCGGACCGTTCCTTGCTAGCATAAATCCATTAAATCATCTTGTCATGACAAGACAGCGCCAACCAAATAATAATCAAAAATCCGGAGGTAATCCCGTGTCCTATGAACATATCCTGTATGATGTTGAAGACCAGATTCTGACAATCACCCTCAACCGTCCTGAAAATCTGAATGCCTTTACGGCAACAATGCGTGACGAGCTTATAGATGCGTTTGACAAGGCTGATGAGGACGATGATGTCCGGGCCATCGTCGTGACAGGGGCAGGGCGGGCGTTTTGCGCCGGCGCGGACCTTGGGGCCGGTAAGGATACCTTTAACTATAAGGCGCGCGGTGTTCAAAAAGAAGGGGAGGTTCATCGTGACGGCGGCGGGCGTGTAACCTTGCGGATGTTTCAGTCAAAAAAGCCGATCATAGGTGCAATCAATGGTCCGGCTGTTGGAATTGGCGCGACGATGACATTGCCGATGGATATCCGCCTTGCTTCAGACAAGGCGCGGATCGGCTTTGTTTTTTCCCGCCGGGGAATTGTGATGGAAGCGTGCAGTAGCTGGTTTCTCCCACGACTGGTCGGGATATCCCAGGCGGCCGAATGGGTTTATTCAGGACGTATATTCCCGGCCGAGGAGGCAAAGGAAGGCGGACTGGTCAAAGCCGTATATCCTCACGAAGCATTAATTGAAGCGGCCCGCAATCTTGCAAGAGAACTCATTGCAGACTCCGCACCAGTTTCCGTAGCGCTGTGTCGGCAAATGATGTGGCGGATGCTGGGTGCGGACCATCCGATGGAAGCTCATAAGGTAGATAGTCGCGGCATTTCCATGATGGGCCAGAGCCCGGATGTAGCCGAGGGCGTTACTTCCTTCCTTGAAAAACGTCCTGCGAAATTCTCCATGCGCCCGTCAACCGACATGCCGGAGTTCTACCCCTGGTGGGACGAACCGGAGTTCGAATAGCCGGACATGCTCAGGAAATGCACTTTTAAAGTGTAATTAATATTGAATAAAAACAACTAAAGATTATATTCGGTTCTTGTGCTTCAACCTGCAGGAACCGGAGAAATCTTCATGAATGTAAAATCCCTGTTTATCAACGGTGGCGTCATTGTTGTCGTTATTGCGGCAATCGTCGCTGGCGTGTACACAGCTGAGAAACATGTTAATTCCACGGCCAAGGACGCGATTGTAACTGTGGGCAGCTATGCCACTGGCGAAAAAGTAACCCTTGATGCTTTTGACGTGAATATTCTCACTGGTCGGGGCAGCATTGCAGGATTAACAGTCCCGAACTCGAACATTGGCAGTTCAAAGACAAGCTTTGTCGTTGATGAAGCCGAGATCCAGATTACCCCCTGGAATATTTTATGGGGCCCGCTCCATATCAGGTCGATTGAAATTACAAACCCGGCCATCGATCTGGAAACCAGTGCCACCAGTTCCAATCTCGCGATCATTCTTGCGGCTGCGGCGGCCTATGCCGTGACGGCCGATAGTTCCGGCAGCAAGAGCGGCAAACTTCGCGTCGATAGCTTGACGATAACAGGTGGTAAACTGTCGGGGAAAGTTTATCCCATTTCAACAAAATTTTCCACGACGCTGCCAGATATAAAGATGAGTGATATGGGCGGCAGCGATGGCATGACACAGGCAGATTTTGTTAAAGCCGTTTTGACAAAGGTTGTCAATCAGGCGACGACTGCTGCGTTGAAATACTGACGATAATTTCTGCTTTTCAGTCTCATCGCCCGTAGAATGGTTGCCTTTTGCGGGCGTACAGCCTAAATGTAGGTTGGGTTAAATCGAGCAGGTATATACATGACATCCTTACTCCTTCTGATCAGTGCGATTATCAATATTTTTATCTGGCTGTTGATTGCAAATGCGATCCTGAGCTGGTTGGTCGCCTTCAATGTGGTCAATACGAATAATCAGTTTGTGTCAACAGTAGGTAATTTCCTTTATCGGATTACGGAACCGCCTTTGAGACCTATCAGGCGGATAGTTCCGACGATGGGCGGACTGGATGTGTCACCGATTATTCTAATCTTATTGTTGATTTTCCTGCGGAATTTGCTGTTTGAGTATGCCCCGCAAATGATGTGACCATGCCATTGAGGCGGAGAGATGATGGCCTCCTGCTTGATATCAGACTGACCCCCAACGCGGCACATAATCAAATTGAGGGAATTTTTGTTGATGGTGACGGACGGTCGCGCCTGAAGGTGAAAGTTACCGCAATTCCGGAAAACGGAAAAGCTAACGACGCTCTGGTCAAACTAATGTCGAAATCAACAAAGCGTGGTAAGGGTACTTTCGAAATTATCTCGGGAAAGCTGGATCGCAACAAGTCTTTGCTCATCAAGGGCGATCCTGCTGTGATTGAAACCGAGATGAGAAAATGGCTTGATAAGTAATTGACCAAAAGGCCGAAGGTGAGGGGATTCAGGAATGACAGCAACAGTAATTGACGGTAAGGCCTTCTCTGCCCAAGTGCGGGAAAAGGCAGGAAAACAGGTGGAAATCCTGAAAAGTCAGTATGGACTGACGCCCGGCCTTGCGGTTGTACTGGTTGGAGAGGATCCGGCAAGCCAGGTCTACGTCCGTAATAAGGGCAAGGCGACACTGGAGGCTGGGATGAAGTCCGAGGAGATCCGTCTGGAAGTCACAGCCACCGAGGCGGAGGTTCTTGATGTTGTCAATCGCCTTAACGAGGATCAGACAATCCACGGTATTCTTGTGCAACTCCCGCTCCCTGATCAGGTCAATGAGATGGCCATACTTGATGCAATTGACCCGATGAAAGATGTGGATGGTTTTCACGTGATCAACACGGGCCGTCAGGCAGTCGGGCTGCCTGCGATGGTGCCTTGCACGCCGCTTGGCTGCATAATAATGCTAAAGGATACGCTTGGTGAACTTTCCGGTCTGAATGCCGTTGTCGTCGGACGGTCGAATATTGTTGGTAAGCCGATGGCGAGCCTGTTGCTGGCGGAAAGCTGCACAGTGACGATCGCCCATTCCCGCACCAAGGACTTACCTGCTGTTTGCCGACAGGCGGATATTCTGGTGGCAGCTGTCGGTCGTCCCGAAATGATAAGAGGGGACTGGATCAAGCCGGGAGCAACAGTCATTGACGTCGGCATTAACCGGATACCCAAGGAAGACGGTAAAACACGTCTTGTCGGGGATGTCTGTTATGAGGAAGCGATAGAAGTCGCAGGGGCCATTACGCCGGTCCCGGGGGGCGTCGGTCCGATGACCATTGCCTGCCTGCTTGCCAACACGGTGACCGCAGCCTGCCGTCAGGCAGGCGTTGAGGAACCAGAGGTCTAGAGCGCCGCATTGAGATTTACCCGTCAGACAATCGAAAAATTTTCAAAGTTTGTCGCCATTGGCGCACTGGTGGGTATCGTCTTCAGCGTCATATTCATTGTCTTGCCTGCGGCAGCATTGTTGTTTCTTTTGAACACGCTTGATGTCGGCTGGAACCTGCAATGGGTGCCTTCGGCGCCGGTTCTGATGACGCTTGGGGCAGTCGGCGGCGGGCTGTTTTCTGCCGCCCTGTTTATCAAGGACCGCTACATCCCATATGTGGAGGAAGTTCCTGATTTTGAGGCAGATGCCGAGGAGCCGGGAACCGACCCCTACGACAAGAAATGATCAGGATTTTTGCCTGTGCAGAAGCCGCAGGCGAAGCGCATTCAGCTTGATAAAGCCTTCCGCGTCCCGCTGGTCGTAGACCGTGTCTTCTTCGAAGGTCACATGCTCCATGGAATACAGCGAATAGGGGCTCTTCCGTCCGACGACACTCACCCTGCCTTTATAAAGCTTTAGGCGCACGGTTCCGGTCACCTTTTCCTGACTCTTGTCTATCAGGGCCTGAAGCATTTCACGTTCCGGCGAGAACCACAGACCATTATAGATCAGCTCGGCATAGCGTGGCATGATATCGTCCTTCAAATGCATGGCACCGCGATCAAGCGTAATCTGCTCAATTCCCCGATGCGCTTCCAGCATGATGGTGCCGCCCGGTGTCTCATAAATGCCGCGGGACTTCATGCCGACGAAACGACCCTCCACCAGATCGAGGCGGCCAATGCCATTATCACCGGCATATTTGTTAAGCGCCGTCAGTAATTCCGCCGGGGACATTTTCTCGCCGTTAATGGCGACGGGATCGCCTTTTTCGTAGTCAATTTCGATATAGGTCGGTGTATTAGGGGCATCTTCCGGTGCGACGGTCCGTGAATAGACATATTCACCGGCCTCTTCCCACGGATCTTCCAATGCCTTTCCTTCTGCCGAGATATGAAGCAGGTTGGCATCGACAGAGAAGGGAGCTTCGCCGCGCTTGTCTTTGGGAATCGGAATCTGGTTCTTCTCCGCAAACTCAATCAGCTTGGTCCGGGAGTTGAGGTCCCATTCCCGCCAAGGGGCAATCACCTTGATATCCGGATCCAATGCGTAATAGCCGAGCTCAAACCGAACCTGGTCATTTCCTTTGCCCGTGGCACCATGAGCGACCGCATCGGCTCCGACTTCCTTCGCAATCTCGATCTGCCGCTTGGAGATCAGCGGGCGGGCAATGGATGTTCCGAGGAGATACTGCCCCTCATAGACGGCATTGGCCCTGAACATGGGAAACACGAAATCGCGGACAAACTCTTCCCGCAGGTCATCGATATAGATTTCCTTGATGCCGAGCATTTCCGCTTTGGCGCGTGCCGGTTCGAGTTCTTCTCCCTGTCCCAGGTCGGCGGTAAAGGTGACCACTTCGCAATTATAGGTCGTCTGAAGCCATTTCAGGATGACGGAGGTATCGAGACCGCCGGAATAGGCGAGAACGACTTTCTTGATTTCTTGGGACATGACAGGGAACCTCGGTAGGGAATCTGTTATTTGGTCAAATTTTCAGCGCGCAAACTAGGGGAAAAGCAGCGGCTTCGCAAGGGGAGTTTCCTGCGACATTCAGGCACGCCGCGGATAATGGATCACCGAAAGCGTAACCGCCTTGACCCGACTGCGATTCCGGTATCCATGCGGTCTGTCTGCGCAAAAGCGGATTGACTGTCCTGCCTTCAAGGGCCGCCAGAAATCTTCTGTAAAAATTTCCATTCGCCCGGACATGACCGTAATGTACTCAACCACACCCGCCTCGTGCGGTTCTGACAGCCGCTCGTAGCCGGGAAGAAAAGTCAGCTCCATATATTCGAAGCCGAAGCGGGCTTCGAACGGGAAAAGCGGGGCGACGGCCATCCCGCTGTCGCCCGGATGCTGACGCATTTCATTTGCGTCCCTGACAAGCGTCTGTGCGGCGACTTCAGGGAGGGGTTCCATCAGGGACGAAACAGACACCTGAAATCCCGTCGCCAGCTTCCAGAGTATAGCGGTGGTCGGGCTTGATTCGCCGCGCTCGATCTGACCGAGCATGGCCTTGCTGACTCCCGTCTTGGCAGCAACAGCATCCAGACTCCAGCTACGCTCCTTGCGTAATGTTTTCAGGGTATTGGAAAGATGGTCCTTCATGTTCTGCATATATGATCCGATTTCGCTTGAGCGCTATAGCGCACATCTGCTAATTATAACATGATTGTGCGTTATAACGTATTTCAATGTAAGAGACATAGATCAAATGCTGCGTTTTTTCTCTCCAAGTTACATTTCCACCGGCTTTGTCGCTGTGTTGGTCGGTTATGCCGGAGCCGGAGCCATTGTTTTTCAGGCAGCAAATGCTGCGGGCGCTACGCCGGAACAGATCAGTTCCTGGCTTTGGGCCGTCGGAATTGGGATGGGGATAAGCAGTATTGGCCTCACCCTCTTTTATCGCCAGCCGATCCTGATTGCCTGGTCAACGCCCGGGGCGGCCCTTCTCGCGACCAGCCTTCCAGGAGTTCCGATGGGGGATGCAATTGGCGCCTTTATCTTTAGCTCAGTGCTTCTTACTCTTTGCGGCGTGACCGGGCTTTTTGAGAAAATCATGGCATTCGTGCCCCAATCGCTCGCATCGGCCTTGCTGGCGGCAGTCCTCTTGCGTTTTGGCTTGGATGCCTTTGTCGCACTGGAAGCAGATGTGTTGATGGTCGGTGCCATGGTGGTTGCTTTCCTTGCCGCCAAGCAGTTTATGCCCCGTTACGTTATACCGCTCACCCTGCTGACGGGTGTTGTCATTGCTTTTGCTGGCGGCCAGATTTCATCAATTGAGGCAGATTTCACCCTCACCCGGCCTATTTTCGTAATGCCGAGCTTTGACATTCCCACATTGATTGGTGTCGGCATCCCGCTTTTTATCGTGACCATGGCTTCTCAGAATGTGCCGGGAATTGCCGCGTTGCGTGCCCATGGTTATATGGCGCCCGCATCCCCACTGATCGGATGGTCCGGTTTCACAGGAATTTTACTGGCACCATTTGGCGGGTTTGCCTTTAACCTCGCCGCGATTACCGCCGCCCTATGTATGAGCCCGGATGTCCACCCGAACCCTGCAAAACGCTATCCGGCGGTTTTATGGGCGTCATTTTTTTATATCATGGCCGGGCTCTTCGGAGCCGCGATTGCGGCGCTGTTTATTGCCTTTCCCGCTCCGCTCGTCATGGCGATAGCCGGGCTTGCCCTGTTATCGACCATTGCCAACAGTCTGGAAAGCGCCCTTAAGGATGAGTCGGAACGAGATGCCGCCATCCTGACTTTCGCCGTCACGGCATCGGGGATGACACTTCTATCCGTTGGTGCCCCTTTTTGGGGGCTAGTCATCGGAATGTGTGCGTATCTTTTCAAGAAACACTTAACCTCCTCCCGGAATAGTTAGATGATTGATATCGTCATTGCGGATGAGGAGTTTGACGATTGGCAGGCGCTGCTTGACCTGCTGTACGCCGCATTTGCCTATATGGATGCGCGTATTGATCCGCCGTCCTCTCTTCAGCTTTTAAATACGGAGACGATCATTGACAAGGCGAGAGAAGAGACCCTTCTTCTCGCTTGGCAAGGGAGCCGGTTGGTCGGTTGTTGCTTTCTCAAAGATCTGGGTGAAAAAATCTATCTTGGCAAGCTCGCTATTGATCCTCAAACGCAGAAATCCGGAGTTGGGGGGCTGCTCGTCGGGTTTGCCAAAACAATCGCCAAATCCCGGAATAAGAAGATAATCGAGCTTCAATCCCGTATCGAATTGACAGAGGTGCATGATTTTTTTCGCCATCACGGTTTCCGTCAAACCGGCACCACCGCCCACAAGGGCTACGATCGTCCAACAAGCATCACAATGCAGTTTGAGTTATAAAGCTGATGTTGCTTCATTTTCTTTAAGCTGGGCTGCAGAAACTTTCTTGCTTTCGGATTTAAGCTGACCGCAGGCGGCCATGATATCGCGGCCGCGCGGCACACGAATAGGGGAGGAGTAGCCCGCATCATTAACGATCTTCGCAAAGCGATGCATTGCATTATTGCTGGAGCATTGATACGGCGTACCGGGCCAGGGGTTGAACGGAATCAGGTTGACCTTGGCCGGAATATCCTTCAACAGCCGCACAAGTTCACGTGCATCTGCCGGGCTGTCATTGATACCGTCAAGCATGACATACTCAAAAGTGATCCGGCGCGCATTGTTGCTTCCCGGATATTCCTTGCAAGCCTTAAGGAGCTCCTTGATCGGATAGCGCTTGTTAATCGGCACCAAAATGTCGCGCACATCATTTGTCACGGCATGAAGCGATATTGCGAGATTGACACCGAGTTCCTCGCCACATTGATGAATCTTGGGAACGACCCCGGAGGTTGAGAGGGTGATCCGTCGCTTGGAAAGTGAAATTCCTTCACCGTCCATAATGATCTTGAGCGCCTTCGCCACATTATCGTAATTGAGGAGTGGCTCCCCCATACCCATCATGACGATATTAGAGATCATCCGCTCGCCCTTCGGGCTCGGCCATTCGTTAATGGTGTCGCGGGCAACCAGCATCTGGGCAATAATCTCGCCCGCCGTCAGATTGCGTACCAGTTTCATCGTGCCGGTATGGCAGAAACTGCATGTCAGGGTGCAGCCAACCTGGCTTGATACGCAGAGGGCGCCACGGTCCTCTTCAGGGATATGGACCGACTCCACTTCCTGGCCATCGGGAAATTTTACCAGCCATTTTCGGGTACCGTCGGAGGATTCCTGTAAAGACGTGATTTCTGGCCGCTCCGCAGTAAATTTTTCAGGGAGCCAGCCACGCATCTCTTTTGAGATGGATGTCATATCTTCAAAATTGCTGGCGCCGCGGTAATACAGCCAGTGAAAAAGCTGCCGCGCACGCATTTTCGCGGCTTTCTCGTTAACGCCTTCCGTCACAAGCGCCGCAGCCATCTCGCTCCGGTCAAGTCCGATCAGGCTCTTGCGGATGGCGAGTAGTTCAGAGTGCCGATCAACGGCATCTACATCTGGAATCAAATGGGCCATAACGTCCAAACTTACATAAAAAGCGGCTTATACTCTTGTCGGGCCGGTCAAGTACAGCTTTTTCTAATTTGCTGGTAGGCGGCGGTAAACCCCTGGAGGGAATAGGTGTCCACTGTAAGCGTGTTCCGGCTGGAAGTTCCCTTGACAATCATTTTCGATCCGCCGCGCATGGCTTTGATCAGTTTTTCGTCACTACCACCCTCTGGAACCCAGGCAACCTCATTATTTGTCGCTAGGACAAACTTGTTATTGCCGATCAAGGCATCCACCGTTGACTTATCTTTATATGGATAGCCGGCCACGTGACTGACTTCTTCCGTGGATTTGGATTTCGGGCGGTATGTGACCATAACGTATATATCGCCGCGATTGACCCCTTGCGGGGTGGATTTCAGAGGCCGCGACAGCATATAGCAGACCTTATTCCCGTTTTCGGTCCAACTATAAGCAAGCCAGTCCGTGAAAGTACCGAGTGCCCGGGGATCCGCTTGCTGTGCACTCGCCCCTCCGGTCAAGAAAAAAAGGCTGAGAGCGGCTAAAAATATTGTGGTTGTTAATCTGCGCATGAGAATAGGATACCGACCAGAAACCATTTTTTCCAGAGTTGAGGTCTTCAAATTTTCTTTATACTGGATCATCAACAAACCCTGCCTTGCTTTTTTTTTGCGTTGTGTTACTCGGTCACACGCCGCTTGATGGGTGCCCCCTGGACGTGTGCTTTCAAAGGCTCGGGCTTGCCAAGCTCACTGGTTGGTCGCTGGGCGAACCGTCCATGGGTGACAATTCTGTCATACATAACAATTGCGCCCGCAGTTGCAACATTGAGACAGAAATTTGTCGGAATTTTGATGAAATAATCGCATTTTTCCTGCATCGCCGGAGAGAGCGTGCCGCGTTCCCGGCCGAGGACATAGGCCGCGCTAACAGGGTGAAAAAAACTCGGCAGCTCTGTTGCCTCGTCTAACAGTTCAACACCAACGATTTTGCATCCCTTGGGAAGCTGCATCTCCGCAAGGTTTTCATAGTCGTACCAAGGGATATTCTTCGGGGCGACGGATGTGTCAGAACGGGCTTTGCGGACAGAATAGTCTGCGCCGATAGTGAAGACGAAACTTGCACCGAAAGCATGGGCTGTCCGAAACAGGTTGCCCGCGTTCATTGGTTTACTGATCCCCTCAACGCCAATACCAAAATATCCTCGGGAAATTCCCATAACGTCCTATTCTCCTCGGTGAATTCCTGCTAAAAAGCCATTTCCTCAAAAACACGATATGACCGAATAAAATGATTAAGCATTCCTCCGAAGATTTCGCAAGGCCTCCTTTTACTGTAAACGTCTCCCGTGGCGACATGGTGGAAAGTCGGCATCAGGTTATTGCCGCCATCTCGGATTCCGAAGGCAAGCTGGTTAAAAGCTGGGGGCAGGTGGACAGCCCTGTATATCTTCGATCCGCGATCAAGCCGTTACAGGCATTGCCATTGATTGAAAGCGGGGCCGCGGATGCATTGGATATAACTGAACAGGAGCTCTCCCTCGCCTGTGCCTCTCACACCGGGGAACCGATCCATGTGGAGGCAGTGACAGCATGGCTCAACCGCATTGGCCTTGATATTACAGATCTTGAATGCGGCAGCCACTGGCCGACTTATGATCCGGCCGCACGGGCGCTTGCGGCCTCCGGGCGGGAACCAACAGCCGCGCATAATAATTGTTCGGGTAAGCATACGGGCTTTCTGTCAACGGCGGTGCATTTAAAGGAGCCCTTGAAAGGATATATCCGTCGCGATCATCCAGTTCAGAAACGGATTGTGACGGTGCTGGAGGATTTTACCGATCTGGACTTGAGCGATGCGCCCGTCGGTATTGATGGATGCTCTATTCCGACGATTGGTATCCCCCTGCAAAATGCGGCGATGGCGTTCGCCAGATTTGCCGATCCTTCCAAAATGTCGCAGGATCGTGCTTTGGCGTGTCAACGGTTACAGCAAGCCATTGCAAAACACCCCAAAATGATTGCCGGGTCCGACCGCCTCTGTACCGCACTGGATGGTGCCGCAAATGGCAAGATTATTGCCAAAGTCGGCGCGGAAGCGGTTTATCTGGCCGCGCTCCCCGAAGCGGGGATAGGCATCGCAATCAAGGCGCTTGACGGGACAACGCGCGCCGCCGAGACTGCGCTCGGCGCGATACTGGAGGATCTCGGTGTTCTCAACGAAGAGATCCATCAGGCAATTGATTCCTATGTGCATCCGGTCTTGCGTAACAGGAACGATATGGCGGTTGGAGATATCAGGGTGGATTTAGAGAACTGAGCTGTCTCAGCAATTGACCTCGGCTTCAGATCAGAGGTAAGTTTGTGCATCGCAAGAACAACAAAAACGATATTTAGGAAAAATCATGAAAGCGCTTGTTTGTAAGGAATTTGGTGATCCGGATATTCTCGTCATGGAGGATGTACCTGAACCTGAAGTCAAAAAGGGTATGGTCAAGATCGAGGTGCATTCGGTGGGTCTTAACTTTCCGGATACACTGATGATCGCTGGCAAATACCAGTTCAAACCGCCCTTTCCCTTCTCGCCGGGAATGGAATCGTCCGGTGTCGTAACTGCAGTTGGCGAGGGTGTTACCAATGTTGCTGTCGGTGACCGTGTGATGGCCAATCACGGCGTTGGCGGTTTTGCCGAGTATGTGCTGGCGCCGGAAGATGGAACTTATAAAATCCCGGACAATATGCCATACGATCAGGCTGCGGGCTTCCCCGTTACCTATGGCACGACCTATCACGCGCTTGTTGACCGCGGCAACTTGAAGCCGGGAGAGGTTTTATTGGTTCACGGCGCGGCGGGCGGTGTCGGTCTGAACGCAGTTGAGCTTGGCAAGGCGCTGGGGGCGACGGTCATTGGCACTGTGGGGTCCGATGAAAAAATTGATATTGTTAAGCAATATGGCGCGGAACATGTCATCAATTATTCGAAAGAAAGCATTCGCGACAGGGTCAAGGAACTGACCGGCGATAAAGGCGCGGATGTGATTTATGATCCGGTTGGCGGTGACGCGTTTGACCAGTCCATGCGCTGCATCAACTGGAATGGACGCTTACTGGTTATCGGATTTGCCTCCGGCCGGATTGCGGAGCTCAAGACCAATCTGGTCCTTCTGAAAGGCTGCTCTGTTGTTGGTGTGTTCTGGGGCGAATTTGCCCGGCGGACACCTGAAAAGAACAGGGCTAATTTCCAGGCAATGCTGGACATGGTTGAAGAAGGCAAGATCAAGCCGCATGTTTCCATGCATTTTCCGCTCGAACAAGGTGCGGAAGCGATGAAAGCGCTGCTCTCGCGTAAAACGACGGGTAAGGTTATTATTACCGTCAAGGAATAGATTTCGTGGCTAAGGGAAGGGGGAAGCGCGATAAGGCCGTCAAACGTCAATATGAAATGCTTCCCTATCCACCTCGCGATCCGAAAGATGAGGCAACGCGCCTGATCGAGGGCAGCCCGAGCCATCTGGATGAAGTTAATCATTATCTTTTTGCGGGGAAGTGTGATTTTACTCAGCCCTTTAACGCACTGGTTGCCGGCGGCGGCACAGGGGATGCTGCGATTATGTTGGCCCAGCATCTCGCCGATCGGGGAGAGGCGGGTCAGGTCACATATCTCGATCTGTCTACGGCAAGCCGGAAAATAGCAGAAGGGCGGGCGAAGATTCGTGGCCTTAAGAACATTACGTTTCTGACGGGCTCGCTTCTCGATTTGCCAAAGATGGATTTGCCTCTATTCGATTATATCGACTGCTGTGGTGTCCTGCATCATCTTGAAGAGCCGGAAGCCGGTCTCACTGCCCTAGCTGAATGTATGGCCGAAAATGGTGGGATGGGATTGATGTTGTATGCCACGCTTGGCAGGACGGGCGTCTATCCCATGCAAAATGCGCTTAAGGCTTTGGCCGCCGGAGACACTGTCAGTGAGCAGATCAAATCTGCAAAAATTCTCTTGAAGGATTTGCCGCCGAGTAACTGGCTGAACAAGAATGCGGCTGTCGGTGATCACAAGTTAGATCAGGACGCCGCGCTCTACGATTTGCTGCTGCATCCGCGGGACCGGAGTTATTTGGTGCCGGAAGTCCTGGATTTGCTGGCAACTGCGGGGTTGGAACTCGTCAGCTTTATCGAGCCGGCACGCTATGATCCAGAATTGTATTTGAAAGATCGGGACTTGCGAAAGAAAGCCCGGAAACTGGACACGGGCAAACAGGCGGCGCTTGCCGAGAATCTTGCCGGAAATATCAAGACCCATAGTTTCTATGTTCGCAAAGCTGGCGGCGAAACGCAAGGTCTGGCGAAATTTGACCCAGAAATGATTCCGTTTCTGAAAGACGGAAATAGGGAGGCATTAGCTCATACGCTGACTGTCCGCACTTCATTAACCGTTCATTTCGATCGGGAAGCTGTGAGCCTGCCTGTTCCGAAGAGAGCTGCTGAATTCGTAAAACAAATAGACGGCGTGCGATGCCTTCGCGATATTCAAAATGACCTTTCCACGGATTGGCCAAATTTTCGTGCTCAATATGCGCCAACATATAAATTCCTTAACGGTTTGAATTTATTGTGGCTGAAATCCTCTTAACTCAATTGAGTTTCTTAAATGCAGGGCAGTATTGCATAATTAGTCTTTGCCTTTATTGGCCAACTATTTATCCTGATTGAAATGGCCATCTTTCGT
>TARA_R110002124_G_scaffold1797_19_pt1 | contig 50169 bp, 43 predicted proteins | sample TARA_R110002124 | Tara Oceans TARA_R110002124 (sample SAMEA4397445) | marine metagenome | biome: Polar Biome; feature: [SRF] surface water layer (ENVO:00010504); material: water (ENVO:00002006), including particulate matter (ENVO:01000060) such as... | depth 5 m
AACCTTCATGAGCCAGACTGCTTCACCAGCGTTGCGTGTGCCGTCGACCAGGGCCCGAGCGCGAAATCGCAGCGCCAGTGGTCGAGGCAAGTGGCCTGTCATCGTGCTGTTTTTGCCGCCAGCACTGCTGCTGTTCACCGTTTTCGTCATTCTGCCGATGGGCGAGGCAGCGTGGTATTCCTTCTTTAACTGGAATGGCTACGGTCTGCCCGACCAATGGGTCGGATGGAAGAATTACGAACTCATCTTCCGCCAGAGCGCCTTCCGCAATGCGCTGGTCAATAACGGCCTTATCATCCTGGTCTCGATCTGCATCCAGATCCCGCTGGCCCTGTGGCTGGCCACCATGGTGACCAAGCATATCAAGGGCGCCCTGGTTTTCCGGCTGGTGTTTTTCCTGCCCTATGTGCTGGCCGATGTGGCCGCCGGCATGATCTGGCGCTTTGTCTATGATGGCGAATTCGGCCTGGTCGCCAATATCGCGCGGTTTTTTGGCCAGGACGCGCCCTTCTGGCTGGCCGACAAGGACGTGGCCTTTTATGCCGTGCTGGCCGTCATCGTCTGGAAATATTTCGGCTTCCACATGATGCTGTTCATCGCCGGCCTGCAGGCGATCGACAAGAGCGTGCTCGAAGCCGCAGACATCGATGGCGCGACAGGCTGGCAGAAATTCACGCGCGTCACGCTGCCTTTGCTGGGCTCAACGGTACGTTTGTCGGTATTTTTCGCCGTGGTCGGATCATTGCAGCTGTTCGACATGATCATGCCACTGACCGGTGGCGGTCCATCCAATTCCACCCAAACGCTGGTCACCTTCCTCTACAGCTTCGGCGTCATGCGGATGCAGGTTGGGTTCGGTTCGGCCGTTGGCGTGGTGCTGTTCATCATCTGCGTCACCCTGGCGTTCAGCTACAAGCGGGTATTCATGCGAAATGACTGATACGGCCACACCGATCGACACTGCCGTTGCGCCCTCCAGTGGTCGCAGTCTCGGCCTGAAAACCAAGAGCTATTTGTATGTGGCCCTGATGATCGTGGCAGCAGTGGTGCTGGTGCCGCTGCTGACCACAGCCCTGGGCGGCTTCAAGACGCTCGGCGATCTGCGCGGCAATGCCTTCGGCCTGCCGCAGACCTGGATGATATCGAACTATACCGATATCCTGATGAGCCAGCGCTACTGGCTGCAAATGGGCAATTCGCTGCTGATCGCCGGGCTCACCGTATTCCTGGTGGTCGCGCTGTCGGCCATGGCGGCTTTCGTGTTTGCTCACGTACGGTTTTTCGGCTCCGAGCATTTGCTCAATTACTTCCTGATCGGGCTGATGTTTCCCGCCGCTACGGCAATCCTGCCGCTCTTTATTCGTATCCGGGACCTCGGTCTGCTCGATACCTACTGGGGTGTGGTGCTGCCACAGGTGGCTTTCGGACTGGGCATGAGCATCCTGCTGTTCCGCAATTACTTCCGTGGCATGCCATCGGAACTGTTCGACGCGGCTTTCGTGGACGGTGCCGGCTATTTCCGTTTCTTCTGGCACATCACCTTGCCGCTCAGCCGGCCGATCATTGCGACTGTGGGCATCATCACCTTCGTGGGCAGCTGGAACAGCTACATCCTGCCGCTGATCATGCTCAACTCGGAATCCAAATACCCCTGGCCCCTTGGGATCATGGTGTATCGCGGCGAGTTCAGCACGGACTGGCAGCTAATCCTGGCCTTCATCACCTTGACCATCGCCCCGACGGTCATCGTGTTCTTTGCCGCACAAAAGCACATCATTGCCGGTCTTACCGCTGGCGCCGTCAAATAATCGGAGTTTCGCATGGCCGGTCTTGAGCTGCGCAATATCGCCAAAAGCTATGGCGCCGTGTCGGTGATCGAGGGCATCAACCTTGATGTTCAGGACGGAGAGTTCGTCGCCCTCGTCGGGCCGTCAGGCTGCGGTAAATCCACAATCCTGCGGATGATCGCGGGCCTTGAGGACATTACCGAGGGCGATATCGCCATTGGTGGGGAAGTGGTCAACGGCCTGACCCCCAAGGAGCGCAACATCGCCATGGTGTTCCAGAGTTACGCGCTCTATCCGCATATGAGCGTTTATCGCAACATTGCCTTCAATCTTGAACTGGCCGGCAAGCCAAAGGCCGAGATCGACCAGCGCGTGCGGACAGCTGCCACAATGCTGGAGCTTGAACCACTGCTGGACCGCAAGCCTGGCCAGCTATCGGGCGGCCAGCGCCAGCGCGTCGCCATGGGCCGGGCGGTGGTGCGCAATCCTTCTGTCTTCCTGTTTGATGAACCTTTGTCGAACCTGGACGCCAAATTGCGCGTGCAGATGCGCTCCGAGATCAAGCAGTTGCACAACAAAGTCGGCGTCACATCGGTTTATGTGACGCATGATCAGGTCGAGGCCATGACACTGGCCGACCGGGTCGTGGTGCTCGACAAGGGCAGCATCCAGCAGGCCGGGTCGCCCATGGAACTCTATCGGCAGCCCGCGAACATCTTCGTCGCCGGGTTTATCGGCTCGCCGGCGATGAATTTTTTCCCTGCCACAATCGTCAATGGCGTGGCGCAGACTGCATCGGGTGAGCTCTTTGCCTTCAATGCGAAGGGAAAGACAGCCGAAGGCCAGGTTGTCACCGTGGGCGTAAGGCCAGAACACTTTCAGCGCGTTGCCGATGGCAGCGGACTGACCGGATTGATTAGCATCATCGAGCCCACCGGCGGTCAGACGTTCGTCACGGTGGAAATTGCCGGTCAACCGACCGTTGTCACGGTCAGCGGCGACGACACCGTCGCCCTTGGGACGAGTCTGAACCTGTTTGTCGCACCGCAGCAGGTTTATGTGTTTGATGCCGGCAGTGGCCAACGTATCAGCGAGAACTGAGCCGGGCGCAGCTAGCTCATCAGCTTTAGAGGGCGACTGCTGAATACCGATCATGAGATTGGAGCACGCCGCCGCTAATGATCGAGGCGTCCGGCTGACGGCAATGGCGCGACCCAACAGCGGTCATCGCCCAATCCCTGCCGACAAAGGGCACACGGACCTGCTCAACTCACACAGCGGGTCCAAAGGCTTAGCGCAGGCCAGCTTTCTCGAGCAATCCGGCGCGTTTGGCATCGTAGTAATAGCCATTGGCATACATGCGCACCGAACGGTCATAATCACCGCCAGCTGTGACATAGGCACCAGCCAGATAGCGCACGGCGTAACGCAGATTGGTCTCGGCATCGAGCAGGCCCGCAGGGCTCCCGCGGTAGCCCATGCCGCCAGCAGTGGCATGGCTGATCTGCATCAATCCGTAATAGGGGCCATTGCGTGCGCCCACATTGTAATTGCTCTCCCGGACAATGACCCGACGCACCAAATCTTCGGGCACGCCATAGTGTTTGGAATAATGACTGATCAAGCCATCGAGAGATCCGTCGGCATATCCCAGCGCCGAGGCTGCCATGGGTACATCTGCCGCCTTGGGCATATGTCCGGCCCGGGTAGCAGGCGTGGCAAAGCTTGCCAGTGCAGCGCTTGCATTGCCCGGGGCGGGCTTGAAGGCGCTCATGGAGCAAGCCGACACCATCAGGCTCAGGCCCAGACCGGCCGCCATAAGCCCGGCGCCACGGCCCCATGTGGTTGAATTCATCATGCGGCCATCCTTAGCCTACTTTGCCTTATCGCGCGATAGGGCCAAATCAGGGCAGCTTGAAGGCAGTTAACGGCAGGCGCGCGCAATGTGACCGCTCAGGGTGTTGTTTCTCCTGTAACGGAGACCCAAACTGGCGTCCCATCATGCAGAGTGCGCCTGGCTTGACGGTGTCCCGGCGCGCCCGAAGCGCCCCGAGCAAGAAGCCCGCCAGATGCCGCATACAGGCGATCGCGCGTTGGCGGCAAACAAAAGCCGCGAACCCCGTTGCACATGTCACCGGCTTTGGCTAGTTTGCGCCCGTTCAGCCGGGGTCCCTCCCCCGCGTCACGGATGCACCCGTAGCTCAGCTGGATAGAGCGCTGCCCTCCGAAGGCAGAGGTCACAGATTCGAATTCTGTCGGGTGCGCCAATTTCGTAAATAAGTTCAATGGCTTATGTCTTAGACGGCACCGCTTTGCCACACGAGGCGCAAGCCATGCGTAAGCGTCAGGGCAAGTTTCGCGTGGCTATATGGCTGCCGTTTCAACCGCCATGAGCCACAACTGGCCAGGTCAGGCCCAAAAACTTCACCTCTTTCAAGTTCGTGAGGACGACCGCTGCCTACATGGGCAGCGGTCAACAAGCGGCCGTTTAGGGGCCGACAGCCTTCAGGAGTCGATGCTGGAATAGCTGCCGTTCAACCGCAGTTCGACTGGAGGCAGTTTCCGACCCTGTTTCGGTCGCTTGAATGGAATACGCGACGTCCCTAAAGCGGCCGGTCCGATACTGGTCCACGGTGGTCGCGCATGGAACAGCTATCTCGCTCGCCCTTGTAAGCTCCGGGTCGCGATGAATGCCCACAGTGCCACGCTCGGAAATTGCTGTGAGGCGATTACCTTCTCGATAGAAGAGGATAGGTGAACCTGATAACGCTTGGTCAACAAGGTTGATTCACCTTTCGTTAGGAACCTTCCGGCCTTACCGGAAGGGGGGAATTTTATGAAAATTGATGGGTTTGGAAGCGTGGCGCCTCGCTGCTACGACGCTGCTGGCTCTTGCCCGTTTTCCAGACTCAGCCTGCGTCGTTCGCTGCTACTGCCGGCCGCCATAGCCGGCGCGGCGCTGCTGGCGGGCACAGCGGCGAGCATCGCCCAGCCGGTGGCTGACTATTTGCTGCCCAGTGGCAGCCTCTCGGGCCCCGTCGAATTTGTGACGCTGTTCGCGCTTTCGGGCACTGGGGAGGTGACCGTCGATGCCACCTTGACCGGCACAGGCGATGCGGCGGCGATGATGCAGACGGGCGGCGCGATGGACGGAAGCGCACGCGGTTTGGCGAGCTATTCGCAGACGGGCGGCACCATCCAGGGCCGCATTGAATATACCGAGACTTTTGAACTGTCGGGCGATGGCACAATCCTCGAGGGAGCACAACTGGTCGGGGACAGCGGGGCAGTGTTCGAACAGAGCGGTGGCGCCATGGGCGGCATCGTGCAATTCGAAGATGGCACCGGGATTTCGAAATATATCCAGACCGGCGGCGACATGACCGGCTCGGTCAGCACGGGCACCTACGAGGCCTCGGGTGGCACCTTCAACGGCACCGCAAACTTCTCGGAGCTGTTCGCGCTGTCCGGTGACGCAAGTCTCGGCTGGATTGATATGTTCGGCGATGGCGACGCGGTCATGACGCAGACGGGCGGGACGATGGGCGCCTGGGTCAGCGACATCGAGACGTATACCATGTCGGGCGGCACCATTCTCCAGGCTGCCGAAGTCCGCACAGACACCTTTGTGCAATCGGGCGGCACCATTAACGGCATCACCGAGGGAAACGACTGGAGGGCGCATGTCAGATTTGCCACGGAGTACGAATTATCGGGCGACGCGAATATAGGCCTGGCGAATCTGATCGGCGACGCCGATGCAACGATGACGCAGTCGGGCGGCACGATGGGTGGCCACGTCTATTCCGATACTCCCACCGAGACCATCGCCAAATATACCCAGACCGGTGGCGACATGACCGGCCAGGTCACCGCGGAGATCTACAGCCTCAGCGGGGCCGGGGCGACGTCCAGCGGGACGATCATCGCGTCGAGCGCCTTCGACCTGGGCTTCGACACCGGCACTGCCACGGTCGGCGCCAAACTCTCGGGCGCCGGCAAGCTGGTAAAAACGGGTCTGTCGACGGTGGTCCTCACCAATGCGGCCAATGATTTCAGCGGTGGCGTAGCGGTCGATGGCGGCGTTCTTGAAGTGCAGAACGGTGCCTTGCCAGAAATCTCGGCAATCACCGTCGGCGCCGACGCGACCTTGCGTTTCAATGTGGCGAGCGGCACCAGCACGACCTACGATGGCGACATGACCGGCGTTGGTGCGCTGGAAAAGGCCGGCCTTGGGACGATGACCATGGGAGGCGATATTCATCTCGGCGCGCTGCTGGTCGATGCCGGCGTGTTGAACATCGGCAATGGCGCGCCGGAAGAAGCGTCCTTCGAGTCGGCCTATATTGGGGTCGGCGCGACCGTCTATGTGGCAGAAGGGGCAACACTGCGCATCCGCATCCCCAAGACCATCGCCAACTTCGGCACCCTGGTCAATGACGGCACCGTGTATGACGATCTCGACAATGCCGGCTGGTTCCAGAACAACGCCCTTTACGTGGCCAACCTCGCCAGCAATACCCACGACATTCACAACAACCTGGGGTGGGAGGGCAATGTGCTCACCAACCATGGGTGGATCTTCAACAACGATGACGCCACGTGGATCGGTAATATCGTCAGCAATGGCCCACTAGACCCCAATGGCAGGCCGGGCCGCATTGCCAATGCCGGCGGCACTTGGAGGGGCGATATCCTCAGCAATGCCGGCCATATCATCAACGACAACCGCGCCGATGAAAGCGATATCGGCTACTGGATCGGTGACATCTACGGCAACACCAACTGGATCTTTAATGGCGGCGGCGGCAACTGGGACGGCGATATCCTCAGCAATGCCGGCCTGGTGATGAACGGCAAACCCGCAGTCTGGCACGGCGACGTGCGGGGCAATGACTCTGTCGTATGGAATGGCGGCGTCTGGAATGGCAAGGTGCTGGGTAATGCGGGGACTATCCACAATGCCGGCGGCACCTGGAATGGCAATGTCGAGACCAATACCGGTCTGATCCAGAACGTCGCCGGCACTGATGCCAACGGTCCGACCGGGGGATCGACATGGATCGGCGGTGTGGTGGCCAATGCGGGCACCATCCTCAATGCCGCCGACAGCACCTGGAGCGGCGATGTGCTCAGCAATAACGGCACCATCGAGAACCTCGGCTTGTGGACCGGCAACTTCAACAGCGCTGGCACAGTAAAGGCGCAGAACCGGATCGTGGGGACGTTCGCCAATAGCGGTACCCTCCGGGCCACCGGCAATCTCTCCGGCATCACCACCCTGACCAATACCGACACCATCGACATGACGGGTGGCGGCTCGCAGGTGCTCAGCGTCGACACCGCCAGTTTAGCCAGCGGCTCGTTCCTCGATGTGCAGATTGATCCCAATGGCCTGGCCGACCAGTTAGCCGTCACTGGCGTGGCGAACCTGGGCGGCACGGTGCGGGTCAGCAGTGGCGGGCCGCCCCCTACCAATGGCCCCTTCACCATTGTCAGCGCCGGCAGCATCAGTGGCACCTTCGACGCGGTGACCACCGACTTGGCCTTCTTTGCGCCGAACCTTTCCTACGCCGCCCAGTCGGTATCCGTCGCCATCCAGCGCAATGACCGCGGCTTCATCGAAACCGGAGCGACCGGCAACCAGATGGCGACCGGCGCTGCCGTGGAGGCGCTCGGCGCCGGCAATGCGCTTTACGACGCCGTGTTGTGGCTGACGCAGGCCGAGACCCAATCGGCGTTCAGCCAGCTTTCAGGCGAACCGCATGCGTCGCAGGCGAGCGGGGCAGTGGAAAGTGCCAGCGCTATCGGCCAGATGGCCGGCAACCGTGTGGACCAGGCTTTCTCGGCCCTCGACGACGGCGCTGCACAGGTGAGCGCTTATACCGAAAGCCTGACGCCGATGCCCGATACGCAGCCCCGCAGCAACGCCATCTGGGGTCAGCTTTATGGCGCGCGCGGCAGCGTCGATGCGGCCGGTGGCAATGCCGGCGTCGGCTCATCGAATGGCGGCGTGGTGATCGGGCTCGATGGCCTTGTCAGCGACTGGCGGCTGGGCCTGCTGCTGCAGGGCGGCCTCTCGGACACGCGGGTGGCGACGCTCAATGCCTCAGCCAGCAGCACCGACTATGGCCTGGGAATTTATGGCGGCCGGGAATTCGGCGACACGCTGCTGACCTTCGGGGCGACCTATACCCGGCACGACAACCATACGACGCGCCAGGTCAGCTTCCCCGGTTTTGTCGATAAGCTCAGCGCCAGCTACGCATCGGGCACCACACAGGTCTTCGCCAATGTCTCGCACGAGTTGGACTTCGGCGCGGTGTCGCTGAAACCCTATGCCGGGCTGGCCCATGTCATCCAGGCTACCGACGGTTTTACCGAAACTGGTGGCGCAGCGGCGCTGACCAGCACGGACAGTCTCATCAACGCGACCTTCGCGTCGCTCGGTCTCGGTATTGAGCGGCAGTTCGTGGTCGGTGGCGACATGCTGCTGACCGCCAGCGGCTCGATCGGCTGGCGCCATGCCTTTGCCGAGACGCCGGTTTCGGCGCACCGCTTTGGTACCGGCCCTTCATTCAGCATTACCGGCAGGCCGGCCACCAGCGACCTGCTGACGCTGGGCACGGGGCTCGCCCTCGATGTTGGCGGCGGCGTCAACCTCGACCTGACCTATACCGGCCAGATCGGCGGCGGCACTCAGACCCATGCGCTGCAGGGCATCTGGTCGCAGCGGTTCTAGCGGATGGTGGGCGCAGCATTGTCCGCGGCTGTCGCGGGCAATGCCCGTGGCGGAACAGGCGAACGCTGGCCCTTAGATAGCAACGTCGTTCGAGCAAGTCGTTACTCACCACACACGCCGTTTCCCGGCCAAGAGAAATCACAAAGAACTTTTTTTAACCTCGATCATCGCTGTCATCGCCATTTGGGCTTTGCCTGCGCTGGGGGACTGCGACCAGCCTGAGCGAAACCCGTGGTGACCGGACCGTTCGCTGCGGCACTGTGGACCAAGTTTAGCTGCGAGGCTTTCCAGGAGCAGATTTCCGGCAAGAACCAGCAGCGGGTGCAGGCGATCTCCCTTGGCAGCGGCAGCGACGTGGTATCGGGCGTACTGATCCTGCCCTTTGGTCTCCTGCTCACCAAAGGCGCGTTGCTGCAGATCGATGACAAGTTGACATCGGCAGTCAACGGCGGGCCGGTTGTCTCAGGCGACCACATCAAGAAGCCGTTGACGAGATCAGACATTTCAGCATCGGCGACTGACAGCTTTCGCCGCGGCCTTCCCCACAAGCAGCCCGTCCGAAAGCCACCCCACACCGGACGGTCGGGGATCGCCCCCTTGAGGCTGTGCGGACCAGAATAAAAAGATCCAGAGGCTGCCATCGGCGGCGCGCACCGAGGGACGTAACAGTTCAACCACTTGCGTTGCCCATCGGCATCCTATTGCTTGTCTGGCTCACAATAGGAACCTCAAACTCAATGGACCGCTGGACGGAATTTCAGGTCTTCGCCAAAATTGCTGAAGAGCGGAGCATGACCCGCGCGGCAAGTGCCCTGAACCTTTCGGTGTCCGGGATTAGCAGGCATCTCATGAACCTTGAGGCCCGCCTGGGAGCGAGGCTTGTGCAGAGGTCAACACGCCAACTGAGCCTCACTAGCGAGGGTGAGGCACTCTATGTGGATGCGCGCGATCTTCTTGCGACGTGGGAAGCAGCCGAAGCAAATGTGACTGCACGATCTCACGCACCAACGGGGGTATTGCGGATCGGTGCTTCTCTATCGTTTTCTTTGTTGCACCTGATGCCGGTCGTAGCGCAATTCAGGCAGCTCTACCCGGCGCTTGCCATCGAGATCATCTCATCGAACCGGTATTACGACATTATCGAGAATGGTCTGGATCTGGCCATTCGTACGCGACGGGTTGAAGCAGACAGTTCCATCACCATTCGTCGCTTGGGGGAGACTCGCCGTTTGCTAGCTGCCTCACCTGACTATCTGGCTCGACGAGGCACCCCGACGCACCCATCCGAGCTCATCGATCACGATTTGATCCTCTATACGCTGGCCGACAACTGGAATGAGTTCAGCTTCCGCCGCGCCGACGAACAGGTGCATGTAAAAGTTGATGGGGCGGTCATCGCCAATGACGGCCAATTGATCGTGAAGGCCGCTCGCGACGGCCTCGGGATTCTGGCGCAACCGACCTATATCATTGAAGATGAAGTCGATTCCGGGCGGCTAGTGCGAGTACTCGATGAGTGGGACTTGCCGCGGCTGACGATGAATATTGCCTATCCAAGCAAATCCTTTGTCCCTCTACGCACGAGGCTGTTCATCGATTTCCTGGTCGAGAGGTTTCGAGCAGGGAATTTCGAGCAAAGCTGGACACGGTAGTTTTTGCGAATTTTGCAATAATGTTTCCCAAAGAGAGGAGTTTGTCTCGTCCAGAGTGAATGTTAGGTCATGTGCAGCGTCGCTCCTGGTGGCGACCAAGAATGGCACCAAGCCCATCAGCACAGCCAGACATTCCTAGGAGGAACGAGATGAAGGGACTTCTGTCCACATTCCTGATCGCCACGACAGCCCTTACAGGCGCGGCACAGGCTCAGGATGCAGGTAAGGTTTTTTTCCTGCTGCCAAATACCACCACCATTCGTTTTGAGAGCCGCGATGCGCCGTTCTTTGTGGAAGCGCTGAAGGAAATCGCTCCGAACGCTCAGGTGACCGTCCAGAACGCCCAAGGTGATCCGCAGCTGCAGCAGCGACAAATCGAAGATGCGATCGCTCAGGGCGCCAATCTCATCGTTCTGACATCAGCGGACGCCAACCTGATTGCCGGTGGCCTTGCGGCCGCTGAAGCCGCTGGTGTGCCTGTGGTGCTCTATGACCACGATGCTGTTGGCGGAAAAGCAGAAGCACATGTCGTGTTTGACTCGCTGGCAGTCGGTCAGGAACAGGGCCGGCGCGCTGCTGAACTGATCGAGGGCTTGGACAAATCTCCCGTCAAGGTGGCTCGCGTTAAGGGAAACCAGGGCGAGTACGGCACAGGTCAATACGAGGCCGGCCAGAATGAATTCCTTCAACCGCTGATCGACTCCGGCAAAGTTGAGGTCGTCTGCGAGCAGTACACGCAGAATTGGGATCCGACGCTGGCCCAGTCTTTCGCTGAAGATTGCCTCACCAAAACCGGCGGCGACGTCGATGTATTCATCGGCATGAACGATGGTACTACTGGCGGCTCCGTGGCTGCATTGATCAGCCAGGGTTTCCAGCCGGGAGAGAAGGTCGTAACGGGTGGCCAGGACGCGACCGTCGAAGCCCTCCGCTACATTGCTCAAGGCTGGCAGGACAATTCGGTGCTGAAGGATCTCAAGGTCGAAGCAACCGCCGCTGCCACGATTGTCGCCTCCATTCTCGCTGGTGACGGTGTCCCTGCCAACGCGACCAATGGTGTCGTCAACAACACCTACATGGATGTGCCTGCAGTACTTCTGCCCGTCCAGAACATCACCCTCGACAACTTGAGTGACGTGGTGAGCGCCGGCGTGTGGACTTGGGCAGATATCTGCCAAGGCATCGAAACCACCGAAGTTTGCAAGGCAAACCTTTAGTATCCGGAGCGGGTGGCCTCCCGCCCGCTCCGTCCCATCCTGGGGAGGAAACCATGACATCAATCGCCGTCGAAAGACCAACCATATCTCGCTCGAACGAGACACCTCTCGTCTCTTTGCGAAACGTCCAGAAGCATTTCGGTTCGCTGCACGCGCTGCGCGGCGCTTCAGTTGACGTGTACCCGGGCGAGATCGTTGCCCTCGTCGGCGACAACGGTGCTGGCAAGTCCACTCTCGTCAAGGTTATGGCCGGCGCCCATACGATGGACACTGGAGAATACGAATTCGAGGGCAAGCCGGTCCAGGTCAACAAGCCCACGGACGCGTCCTCCCTCGGTATCCAGACCGTCTATCAGGACCTTTCGCTCTGCGCGAATTTGGACGCGGTCCAGAACCTCTTTTTGGGTCGCGAACTACGAGGGCCGTGGTGGAGCGGCGGTCGGATCCGTCGCGCTGAAAGCGAAGTGCGCGCTCGTGAACTTCTCACCCGTATGCGTCTCGGCAACCTCTCACTGACGAGGCCGGTGGGCGCTATGTCTGGTGGCCAGCGGCAGAATATCGCCATCGCACGTTCAATCCTCTGGACTCCCAAAGTGGTTATCCTCGACGAGCCTACGGCGGCCTTGAGCCACTCCGCAGCCGAGGGCGTAGCTACTCTCATTCGGACCTTGGCCGATCAGGGCCTCGGCATCGTCGTGGTCAGCCACGACATCCACCATTTTGTCGTCAATTCCACCGACCGTATCGAGGTCATGCGTCTTGGCACTAACGTTGCAAGCTTCAAATCCAAGGACGTCACCGGCGAGCAGGTCGTGAACGCCATGGTTGGCGGCAACGAAGGCGTCAATCTCGCGGGCTAGCCGCGTAACATCCAACTGCGAGGAGACCGCGATGGCACACGTCATGGCCGCGCAAGCCCCTGTTCAACGCCGAACCTTCGGCGAACTCCTGTCAAATGACCTTCGTGCCTTGCCGATCGTCATCGGCCTGGTGGCGCTTTGGATCTTCTTTTCTTTCCAGAACGGGGTTTTCTTTACGCCCAGGAACCTGTCCAACCTGCTGGTTCAGAGCACTGTCGTCGGCATCATGGCACTTGGCCTGATGTTCGTCTTGGTGGTTAAGGAAATCGATTTATCAATTGCTGCCATCAACGGCGTCACTTCTGTTTTGATGGCAAAGGTCATTGTCGAGTATGGCTTCTCGCCTTTCGTTGCTGTCCCGGTAGCAATTGTGATTGGCGCCATCATTGGTAGCTTCTCGGCCCGCTGGGTAACCTTCGTCGGCGTTCCGTCTTTCGTCGTCACTCTTGGGCTAGGCTTGGCGCTCAACGGGATCCAATTGATCCTCCTGCCGGAGACGGCTCGCTACACCCTTCAGGGCACGGGCATTGAGCGCATCGCTCTCACCAACATCACCGGCATATGGGCATGGCTCGTCCTCGTTCTCGGCGTCCTGGCATTTGCCGCACTGGCTCTGTCAAACAGCGGTCGGCGCAGGAAGGCCGGACTGGCTGCTCCACTCCTGCAGACCGTCTTGCTCCCTACCGTCGCCGCTACTGTTTTCGGGGCTATTGTGGTCGCGATACTGACCGCGAGCCAAGGTATTCCACTGGTCGTACTCATCTTTGCGGTCCTGCTGGGGGTTGGGGGCTACGTCCTGACACAGACCCAATTCGGTCTTTACCTCTACGCTGTCGGTAACAATGAAGAAGCAGCGCGTCGCTCTGGTATCAAGGTACCGGGCATCAAGATGGCCGCTTATGCGATCGCCGGCGGCATTGCAGCTCTGGCCGGTGTTATTTCGGCATCTCGCACCTTGGGCGTCGGTGTTTTCTCCGGTGGTGGTGTCGGTGGCGGCACCTTGTTGCTGGAGTCGATCGCAGCAGCGGTCATCGGCGGTGTGAGCCTTTTCGGCGGTCGAGGATCGATCCATGCCGCCTTGCTCGGTGCACTTGTAATTGGCACCGTCAGCAATGGCCTCAACCTGATGGGTGTCGAGAACGAAGTTCGGCTCATCGTCACCGGCCTGCTGCTGGTCCTTGCCGTCTCGATCGACAAACTGATCGAAAAAGCCACCGGCCAGCAATCGTTCTGATCCAAGCGGCGGCCACGTCGGGCGCGGCACCGAACATGCAGCAAAAATAACACTCGAAGGGCTGCCGAAATGAAGATCGAAGACATCGAACTCTGTGCCAGCTACTGGACAGTCAGTGGCGCCGTCTACCCAGGTGCGCCGAGCGAGATCAGCCCGTTCTCTCTGAAGGATCGCGCCGAAGTTGCCGGTCGCATCGGTTGGCGCGGCATGGGTTTCGTTCTTGACGACATGAATGCCTCGATCACCCAGTATGGGCTGCCGACCGTCAAGCAGATCTTAGCCGACAACGGTATTCGCCACGTCGAGTTGGAGTTCCTCGTTGATTGGCACCTCGACGGTGAAAAGCTCCTAGGTTCGAACCTCGCTTATGATCGCATGCTCGAAATCGGCGCCGAATTGGGCATCGAAAAGATCAAGATCGGCGGCGGGGTCTTTGAAGAAGGTGAGCCCGATATTGCTGCGATGCGCGGGGCTTTGGTCGGCATATGCGAGCGGGCCGCCCCATTGGGCATTGATATCGTCATCGAGTTCTTACCGTTCGCCAGCATCAGCACTATCGATCGCGCGCTTGCGCTTTTTGAAGGCCTGGGCACCACAAATGGCGGTCTGCTGGTCGACACCTGGCACATCCAGCGTGGCGGCATGACGGCTGCTGACATCCGCAAAATTCCTAACCATTTTCTGCGCGCTGTCGAACTCGACGACGCGGGGCCGGACGTCCTGGGCGGGTTGTTCAATGACTCCACCCACTATCGACGCCTGTGCGGGGAGGGCACGATCGACATCGCCTCTCAGATTCAGGCCATCATAGATGTGGGCTATCGCGGCTATTACGGGGTGGAGGTGATCTCGGCCTATCACCGACATCTGCCCCTCGAGATTGCCGCGCAACGCGCCTTCGACACGACGATACAGCAGTTTCGCACCATCCAACTTCCTGCCGTTTGAACCAACCGGAGCGGCAGCTCCGATATAGAGCACGAGTAGAACCATGGTAAATATCGCAGTTCTTGGCGCAGGCCGTATCGGCAAGATCCACGCCGCCAGCGTTGCCGCCAATCCCCAAGCCAAACTGGTCGCCGTCGCCGATCCGTTCGCCGATGCTGCCCAGCAGGTGGCGAAGGCTCATGGCGCCGAAGCCATGACCGATGCGATGGCCGCGATTGCCCGGACGGACGTCGATGCCATCGTCATCGGTACGCCGACCGACACCCATGTCGGTTTCATGCTCAAGGCCATCGAGCTGGGAAAGGCCGTGCTTTGCGAAAAGCCCATCGACCTCGATATCGCCAAGAGCGAGGCTGCCGCAGCCGAAGTCAAGGCCAAGGGTGGCCAGGTCATGCTGGCATTCAACCGGCGCTTTGACAGAACTTTTGCCGAAATCCGCCGTGCCATAGACGCCGGTCGCATCGGCGAGGTGCGCCAGGTGATCATCACGAGCCGCGACCCCGGCATGCCGCCGCCAGCATATGTAAAGACATCCGGTGGCATCTTCCGCGACATGACCATCCATGACCTGGACATGGCCCGCTGGCTGCTGGGCGAGGAGCCAGTTCTTGTCACGGCCATGGGTTCGCGCCTTATCGATGCTGCTCAGCTCGCGCCTTATGAAGACTACGACACCGTCATGGTGGTGTTGCAGACCGCCAGCGGCAAGCAGGCCCATATCAATAACTGTCGTGAGGCAGTCTATGGCTATGACCAGCGCGTTGAAGTTTTGGGCGCCACCGGCATGTTGACGCAGGACAATCTGCGCCCAACCACGATGCGTGTGACCACAGCCGATGCGACCGATGCCCGCGAGCCACTGCTGAACTTCTTCCTCGAGCGTTATGCCCAAGCCTATCGCGCCGAGATGGACGCCTTCATCGACGCCATCGAAGGCGGCAAGCCAATGCCCACTACCGTCCACGACGGTGTGATGGCCCTGCGTCTCGCCGAATGCGCAGTGGAATCTGCCCGAACCGGCCGCGCTGTCGCAGTCTGAAACCACACCGGAAAGGGAGGAATACGCTCATGACCTATTCAATCGGAAACGACGTCACCCTGGGGATTGCCTGTCTGGGTGTTACGCATCCGCACACTTCGGGTCGTGTAAAAGCATTCCAGCGCATGACCAATGCCAACGTTCTCGGCGCCTATGACACGAGCCCGCTACTTGACCCGTTCGTTGATGCCATGGGCATTGCGAAGCGGACCAAGGAAGAGATCCTGGCAGACCCGGCTGTGCATGCTGTCCTGATCCATCCCAAGAGTTACCTCATGGCCGATTGGGCGATCGAAGCCATGGAGGCAGGTAAGGCCGTGCTTTGCGAAAAGCCTGCCGGGCGCGGCTCGGTCGACACGGCGCGCCTGGTCGATACGGTCGAAAAGACCGGGCAGCTGTTTCAGGTGGGCTATTGCTGGCGGTACGCACCCTCGGTGGACAAATTCCAGGAAGTGCTTCAGGCCGGCCAACTCGGCAAGGTCCTGCAGGTCCGGGCTCATGCCGGCTGTTCGCATGGCGAGGCCGACACCGACCATATGCGGCAGCCGGGCGATATCGGGGGCGCATTCTACGTGATCGGCTGCCACACGATGGACCGCATCCTGCTGCACTTCGGCATGCCGCAATCTGTGAACGCCCGCATCACCAAATTTGATGGCGTAATGACGCCCAACGCTCGCGAAGACGCTGCTGGTGCCATTTTCAACTATGCCGACAAGATCATAACGGTCGACTTCATGTCGTGGGATCCGCTGCCCTGGACCGAAAGCTGGGATATCACGGCCTATGGCACCGAAGGCGTGATGCATTCGCGCCCGCTGCCGGCCTCCTACAAGCTTTATAGCACGGGCAAGGCTGGTCTGCCGGAAGGGTGGACCGAGTGGAACGAGACTAGCTTCCCGGAGATCTGGGCCGTGCGGAAAACCGTTTACTCGCCTGAAATCGCTGAGATCGGGAACCCGGTGTATTTCGATCGTGAAGCGGCAAAGTTCGCGCATTCGCTGCGGACCGGTGCACCCTCCAATGTCCCGGCAAGCCAGGCGCACAACATCAACCGCATCCTGGAAGCCCTCTTCCAATCCTCGTCGCAGAACGGCGCTGAAGTCAAACTCTAGCTCGCCCTATTATCAGCGAAGCCAGTCTGCCGACCTTTGGAGTAGCAAATGATCAAGCACATCGTGATGTGGAACGTGGCGGGCGACACGATGGAGGACCGGCAACAGGCTGCCGACTTCGTCCGCACGCGCTTCGAAGGCTTGAGGGGCGAGGTACCAGGCCTGCTCCATCTCGAGGTAGGGCTCGATCACAGTCGCGTCGACTACGCCTGTGACGTGGTTCTCTACACCGAGTTCGAAAGCCAGCAGGCCCTCGATGCCTATGCGACCCATCCGGCGCATCTGCGCGTGAAAGGTGAACTGGGGCAGATGCGTATCGCCCGGTATCAGGTCGACTACGCCGTCGCAGCGGAAGCCTATTGAGGGATGTTGCTATGAAGGAATTTATCTACTCGGCACTCCCGTCACGGGTCGTTTTCGGCTCCGGAAAGCTCGCCTCGATCGCCGAGGAGGTCGAAGCCATTGGCGCAAGCCGTGCCTTGGTGCTTTGCACACCGCTGCAGAAGGCGCAGGCAGAGATCGTGGGAAGACTTCTGGGTTCGCGTTTGGCCGGTATCCACGACGGGGCCGAGATGCATGTGCCGATCGAAAGCGCGCGCAGGGCAAGAGCGTTGGCAGCCGAACTTGGCGCCGACTGCATGGTCGCAATTGGCGGTGGCTCGACGATCGGGCTGGGCAAGGCAATCGCACTTGAAGCGCCGATCCCGATCATCGCCATTCCAACGACTTATGCCGGGTCCGAGATGACGCCGATTTATGGCATCACCGAAAACGGGCTCAAAAAGACTGGCAAGGATGTTCGCGTCCTGCCACGCTCGGTCGTCTACGATCCTGATCTAACGATGACCTTGCCTCTCGCCATGTCGCTGGTCAGCGGCATGAATGCCATCGCCCACGCTGCCGAGGGGCTCTACGCCCAGGACGGCAACCCCGTGATGTCGCTGATGGCGGTGGAGGGCATCCGTGCCTTGGCCCAAGGAATGCCGGCGATCGTGGCCAATCCCAACGACATTGGGGCCCGCGCCGACTGTCTTTATGGCGCCTGGCTTTGCGGCACCGTGCTCGGCAATGTCGGAATGGCCTTGCATCACAAGCTTTGCCACACGCTGGGCGGAAGCTTCAATCTTCCTCATGCCGAAACACATACCGTCGTACTCCCACATGCACTGGCCTACAATAGTCCAGCAACGCCTGGCGCAATGGCCAAGATCGCTGAGGCGATCGGTGCCGACAACGCGCCCATTGGCCTGCATAAGTTAGCCAAGCGACTCGGCATGCCGACCGCCCTCAGGGATCTCGGGCTTAAGGAGTCCGATCTCGATCGTGCTTGCGAGATCGCGCTGTCCAATCCCTATTGGAATCCCCGCCCGATCGAAGCCGCGCCGCTGCGCGCCCTGGTGCAGCGCGCCTGGGAAGGCTCGGAGCCCCAGCCTTGATAGAACCCTGTCAGTGAGGAGTGGAAAATGAGCGACTACTTCACCGAAGAAGGTTCAGTCGATGCCGTTAACGAGCGCATGGGGCCCGAGGTAAGCCCGCGGCTGGCGCTGGTCATGGCGTCGCTGGTCAAGCACCTCCATGCCTTCGCGAAAGAAGTGAATTTGACCCAGCCGGAATGGGAAGTCGGCATCGATTTTCTAACCCGGACCGGCCAGATGTGTTCGGGCGAGCGGCAGGAATTCATTCTCCTGAGCGACACGCTCGGGTTTTCGATGTTGGTCGACGCCATCAACAATCGGCGTCCGCTGGGCGCTACCGAGAATACCGTCTTTGGACCATTCCATGTCGCTGACGCACCCGAGCGGCCCATGGGCGCCAATATCTCGCTGGACGGTAAGGGCGACAGCTGCCTCTTTGAGGGCCGGGTGATTGACTTCAATGGCAACCCAATCGAGGGCGCTCGGATCGATGTGTGGTCCGACAATGCCGATGGCTATTACGACGTGCAACAGCCCCACATCCAACCCAAGTGGAACAATCGCGGCATTTTCACCACCGGTGCAGATGGACATTACAGCTTCGTCGGGATCAAGCCAGTATCCTATCCCATCCCCGATGACGGTCCGGTCGGCCAGATGCTCGGTCATCTGGGTCGCCACCCGTTTCGCCCTGCACATATGCACTACCTGGTCACGGCGCCTGGCTTCCAGAAGGTCGTTACCCATACCTTCGTGGGCAATGACCCGTATCTCGAGACAGACACTGTCTTTGGGGTGAAGAGCACGCTCGTCGCGCCATTCGAACGCGTCGACGACGGCACGGTCATTTGGCGCTCGCCCTTCGATTTCGTGCTCGTTCCTTTGGCGCACACGGACACAACCTCGGGTCAGCCGCAGTAGTCTGCGGCGAACAGGATACGACTTCCATGAATAAGACAGTTTCGGACCTGGCAACTGCCGTAGCCTCCATTGATGACGGCATGACCGTCATGATCGGCGGCTTTGGCGGCTCGGGCGCCCCGATAGAGTTGATCCACGCGCTGATCGACCGCTTCGTAGCGACGGGCCACCCGACCAACTTAACAGTGGTCAACAACAACGCCGGCAATGGCCATGTCGGGCTGGCCGCGCTGATCGAACAGGGCATGGTCAAGAAGCTGATCTGCTCCTTCCCGCGTTCGGCCGATCCGAAAGTATTCACAGATCTCTATCTGGCGGGCAGGATCGAGCTTGAGCTGGTGCCTCAGGGGACGCTGGCCGAACGTATCCGTGCCGGTGGCGCGGGTATACCGGCATTCTATACACCCACCTCATTCGGTACCGACCTCGCCAAAGGCAAGCTTGTCGAGGAGTTCGAGGGGCGCTCCTACGTCCGTGAGCTCTGGCTTAAGGCCGATGTCGCACTGATCAAGGCCGAGACAGCGGATACGCTGGGCAACCTGACCTATCGGATGGCTGGGCGAAATTTCAACCCGCTGATGGCCATGGCGGCAGCCCATACAGTGGTCCAGGCAGGTCAAATCCTCGAGCCCGGCAGCATTGATCCGAACGGCGTCGTCACGCCAGGTATTTTCGTGCAGGCCGTGGTGCGGGTCGCCAAGCCCGCCCAGGAAGAAGATTTGAATCGTGCCAACGCGCATTACCCGGAGGCCGTGTAATGGCCAACAGACTGACTTCGGCCCAGATGGCCTGGCGCGCCGCGCAGGATATCGATGACGGCGCCTACGTAAATCTGGGCATCGGGTTGCCAGAACTGGTCGCCAAGTTCCAGCCGCCTGGCCGCCAGGCGATCTTCCACACCGAGAACGGTATTCTGGGCTTTGGAGAGGCGCCAAAGCCCGGTGAGGAAGATTGGGACCTGATCAACGCCGGAAAGAAGGCGGTGACGCTCAAGCCCGGTACGGCGTTCTTCCACCATGCCGACAGTTTCGCCATGGTCCGAGGAGGGCACCTCGATGTCGCAATCCTGGGCGCCTATGAGGTCGCCGAGAATGGCGATTTAGCCAACTGGAGCACGGGCCCCAAGGGCGTACCCGCCGTCGGCGGCGCAATGGATCTGGTCCATGGTGCAAGGCGTGTTGCGGTGATCACCGATCATGTGACCAAAGACAATAAGCCCAAGCTGGTCAAGGCCTGTTCGCTGCCGTTGACCGGGGTCGGCTGCGTCACGCGCGTCTATACGTCCCTCGCTGTTATTGATGTCGAGGATGGTCGCTTCATGCTCCGCGAGAAGCTCAAGGACATGAGTGTGGACGAATTGCAGGCCCTGACAGGCGCCGAGATCGTCCTTCCAGGCCAGATTGCCGACATTGACGCCCCGGAGCTCAACTGATGATCGACGTATTCATTTGTGACTACATCCGTACGCCCATCGGCCGCTTTGGCGGTTCGCTTTCCGCGGTTCGCGCCGATGATCTCGGCGCCATTCCACTGCGCGCCCTGATGAAACGCAATACCGGGATAGACTGGCAGGCCATCGATGAGGTGGTGTTCGGTTGCGCGAACCAGGCCGGCGAGGACAATCGCAATGTTGCGCGCATGTCGAGCCTACTGGCCGGGCTTCCGATCGAAATCCCCGGCACCACGATCAACCGTCTTTGCGGATCTGGAATGGATGCGCTGTCCTATGCGGCGCGTTCCATCAAGTCTGGCGAAGCTGACCTTATTATTGCTGGCGGCGTCGAAAGCATGTCGCGAGCACCCTTCGTCATTCCTAAAGCCGAGACGGTCTTTTCCCGTCATGCCGAAATCCATGACACCACCATCGGCTGGCGGTTCGTCAATCCCTTGATGAAGTCACAGTACGGCGTCGATTCCATGCCCGAAACCGGGGAGAACGTCGCCGAAGACTTCGGCATCAGCCGCGAAGACCAGGACAAGTTCGCTGTCGCCTCGCAGAACAAGGCATCCGCCGCGCAGAGGAATGGCCGTCTCGCCAAAGAGATCACGCCCGTCACCATCCCGCAGCGCAAGGGCGACCCGGTGATTGTGGAGCGCGGCGAACATCCTCGCGAGACGACGCTGGAGACGCTGGCTAAGTTGCCGACACCGTTCCGCACGGGCGGCAGTGTTACGGCTGGCAACGCGTCGGGCGTCAATGACGGGGCTGCCGGGCTTATCCTTGCCAACGAGGCTGCCGTAAAGCGCCACGGCCTGACACCAATCGCCCGGATTCTGGGTGCAGCCACCGCCGGCGTGCCGCCGCGGATTATGGGCATTGGCCCGGCGCCGGCCTCTGAAAAGCTCATGGCACGCCTTGGCCTTACGCCAGCCGATTTCGACGTTATCGAGCTCAATGAGGCTTTCGCGAGCCAAGGTCTCGCCACCCTCCGCCGCCTCGGCATCTCAGACGATGACGTTCGCGTAAACCGGAATGGCGGCGCTATCGCTCTGGGTCACCCGCTCGGCATGTCCGGCGCCCGCATCACTGGCACCGCGGCGCTCGAGTTGTCACTGAGCGGCGGTAATCGTTCGCTTTCTACAATGTGCATCGGCGTGGGGCAGGGCATAGCCATGGCCTTGGAGAGAGTCTGATTTGAACTCCTGCTGCCCAGAAGCGGACAGTCAGCAATCCACCCCATTTCGGCCATCAGATGACGCCCGGAAGGACGGCCGTTTCAGGAATCCCAGAGGGGCCCGGACGGCCGGAATGGGCGGTAGGAACGCACGATCACGCTGTGGATCGCTCAGCACTCCTCCCTTTTGATGTCGGCTGTCCTAGGAAGTGAGCAAGTGCGGATTTCCTGGAATCCCGATCTAAGGCGTAGGCGGTGTGTGTGAACGCGACGCCGTCCAGCAGGCCTTGGATGTAGCCGGCGATACTGTCGGCGGCCATAATGAGCGCGGTGTCCACCGTGTGGATATAGCGGCTCGTTATCGTGCCTCGAGAATGTCCAACCAAGGCCGCAATCGTCGCCTCGGTGAAACCGAGATCATTTCCGATGCTGGCGAAGCTATGCCGCAGAACATGCGGGGTAATGCCGGCCAGATCGCTGTCTTTGAACAGCTTGGTCCATTGTCTTGGGAAGGCTCCAAATGGTGTGTCATCCTCCCAACCTGGGAAGACGTAGTCCTCTGCATCTTGTTCCTTGTCGCGGCGGCCCTCGAGGTATTCTAGCACTGGCAGACCGATGGGGCGCACCGACGCGCCCTCCTTGCTGTCTGTCAGACGCAGGCAACTGCCCTCGATATCGACTTCGCCGCAACGGAGACCAATGACCTCGCTGCGCCGGCATCCCGTCAGGGCAATCGTCCGTATGATTTCTGCAGTAGTCTCGTACTGCCCGTCCTCGACCTCCTTCCGCAAAATATCGCCGAGGGCCCGATACTCCTGCTCGCTGAGACGGCGGGCGTTGACCTGATCCTTTGGCTTGCGAACGCCGTGCACCGGATTCTCGTCGATGATGCCGAGTTCTACAGCATAGGTGAGAATGCCACCGAATAGACCAATCGTTCGGGCGGCCGTACCGGCACCACCGCGAACGATGGCGCGCCCACGTAGCTTGTCTGTCTTGACGTTCGCACGTGTTTTTCCCGCCATGATGTCTTTCATAGCTTGCGTTATGTCGGATTTGGCCAAATCCCGGACGCGCCGACTTCCGAGCAGTGGAATGATGTGCCGTTCGATGCGCCCAACATCGGTCGAGATCGTCGTGGCCTTCTTCGGGCGGCCTCTCTTCCCGAGCACGAGCCCGTTCTTCAGATCTTCTAGGTATCGGCTGCAGAGCTCCTTGACCGTGATCGCCTCGCGATCGAGCTTGCGCTCCTCGGCAGGGTTGCCGCCTCGCGCGACTTGGCCGAGCAGGACTTTGGCCTCGCGCCTCGCCTCCTCGGGCGTCCACACCCCATGCAGGCCGATCGTGATACGACGCGAGCGGCCGGCAGCACGGTACTGGACCACATAGCTTCGTTTCCCCGATTTGAAGACGCGTAGTCCGAACCCTGGCAGATCGTCATCCCATAAGACATAGTCCGAGGACTTGATTTCGGTGGCATCGACGGTTCGTTTGGTCAGCTTGGGCATTTGGGGGCACTTCCTTGGCAAAATCCCCGCGTAAGCAATGCGTAAGCACCGGGGGGAGGGGTTTGAGCCGCCCCGTCGTACCGTCGGCGCTGATCGATTTCAAATTTGTTTTGTGATTTCAGTAACATAGCGCGCAATCGGATAGAAACGGATAGGTTCGGCGAAAGCCACTATCCATTCTCCGAAGGCAGAGGCCACACGTTCGAATCGTGTCGGGTGCGCCAATAATCTCAGTGACTTAGCAGATTTTGGCAGTTTGGCGGTGTCATCCCGTATTCCCACCCATCATCTGCGGGACTGGCTCACGATCGATTGGCGAGCATACTGAATTTCGGAGAGCCGCGACCGCGCGTTGAATACAGCCTCATCGCTGCATGTTTCAACACTCGCATTTCAGGACAGGTCCCAAGAACTCATCAGCCAATGTTGAGCTTCCCTACTGACTGCGCGTCCAGGTGCCCAGACCATTGCCGTTGAGATACTCCATAACAAAGCTGGCCACTTGGCGATCAGCGGTGAACTTCACCGAGGATAGCGATCCTGCCGGCGCGTTCTCGCCATGTGGCGCCATTGCGAAAATATTGCCGTCCCAGGCGGCGAGGGAGAACCGCTGGCTGTTCGGCCCCAATATTATTGTCAGCCCTCCATTCTCGATTTCAACCTGGGCTGTGCCGAAGTAAGTGTTGTCGTACGTGCCGACATAGGTCGCCAAATGATTGGGCGATGAAGCATCAGCATCTTGATCGACGTCCACCAAGTCCCCTATGGGACGAGAAAATCCACTCATCATGGCGTTGTAGCCCGCGAACCAGTCACGCGTAGGCTCGCCAAACTGCACGATATCCATAAACTGCGCTACCAGCGCTTCCACTGCGCCCACCGGGGCGCCATTGGAGAGGACGACAATCCCCACATCCGCTGCAGGCATGATCTGGAACGCAGTTGCCGCCCCAAGCACGAAGGCACCGGAGTGGCTCATATTGGGTCGCCCACTCGCATTCACGCCCACATTGAAGCCATATCCATAACCGCTGCTGCGCTCTATGGGGCTGTGCGATGGCGCGCTGTTGATCTGCAATTGCAGCGCTGGCAGCAGGGCATCTGCAGCGAACAGCCGGTGTTCGCCACGCCGCCCATCGTCCAATAGCAGTCCCACCCATTTGGCCATGTCGCGCACGCTGGACGATACGCCGCCTGCTGGCGCCTGCGCGTCAGGGTTGCGCTGATAGAGCGGAGCGAAGGCGCCATTGTCTAGCGCATGGAGTGCGGCACGCTCCTCGGCCGCCAGATAGTCTGCATGGCGATAGCTAGTAGCGTCCATCCCCAGTGGATCGAACAGCAATTCATCGGCCAGATCCTCCCATTCACGACCATAGGCGGCAGCAACCGCTTCGGCGGCTATGGTCGTGCCGAAATTGGCGTAGTGATACGAAGTGCGGAACTGGTCGAGCGGAACTAGCTTCAACCGTGCAAGAATAGCCGCCCGGTCAAAGCCCAGGTCCTCAAGATCATCGCCCGCAGCCATTGGCAGGCCGCTGCGATGCGCGAAGAAGTCCCCAATCGTGCCATGCTCCGTCACATAGGCATCGGAAAGGGCAAACTCGGGCAGGTGCAGGCGCACTGGATCCTTCCACCCAATCTGCCCGTCAGACACGGCTATGGCCGCGACCGTGGCAGAGATGGGCTTGGAAATCGAGGCGATCTGGAACACGGTATCGGTCGTCACCGCCTCGCCGGTCCTCATGTCGCGAACCCCGTAGGCATCGAGGAAAACCACCTCGCCGCCATGGACCACCGCTATTGCCATGCCCGGCACGCCACTGCGCACCATGATGTCCGCAACCTGCCCCGGCAGTGCCGCAACCGCCCGCGCCACGCCATCGGGCGTCAGCGCAGTTGCATCTGCACCGGGAGTGTCGCCGAGAACGAAGCCCTGCGCCAATGCCGGTGTTGGCGCCAGCAGACAGGCCAGAATGGCAAAAGTCCGGCAGCAATCAGAATAGCGCATGTTTGGCTCCATTGGGCTGACGCGCAGATCAGCGCGGGCGTATCGCTGGTGGATTGTCGGGCGCAAGCTCAGCGCCGATCAGACGGACGGTTTCGTCGGACCAGTTCGCCAGGCTGCCTTGCCAGTCGGCATGGGCAGCCTGTTTGAATGTGCCCGCCACCGCAATGGTGATCCGTCCAGCCGTCGAGGCCCCATCCGGCAGCGTGCCCACTGAGGATGCAAACCCGGCAAAGCTTGGCGTCTGAAACACCCAGTCCTGTTGCAGTACAACGCCCAGCCCGTAGCCAGAGCGATGCGTCAGGGTGCGACAACTGGGGCATCCCGCAAGCGGCGTGCCAAAGCCGACAAGACCTGGTCCGATCATCTCCGCGCGCGCTTGAGGCGACAGGAAGCCGTCATGGCCGGCAATCGCATCAAAGCTCGTCGCCATGTCAGCGATTGTCGTGACCTGCACCGCGCCTTGCGGCAATGTCCAGGAGGGGTTCCAGAATGTCGCATCTTCCCAGACGCCGCGTTCCGCGGTGTAGCTGTGCACCACCGGGCCCGGGATTTGGGGCGTGTCGAAACCCTGTGTGCCCGACAGCGCAAGGGGGACAATGATGTATTCCTGCATCAACTCTGCGAGGCTGGTGCCTGTCGCCTGTTCGAGCACGCGACCTGCAATGACGTATCCGGCATGCGAATAGTCCCAGTTTTCTCCAGGCGCAAACCAGCGATCAGCACCAATACTGATCGCGATCATTTCTTCAGACGTCCATTGCCGAAACGGGTTTGCGAGGAAAGGACCAATAAACTGGTCCTGCTGCGCCACATGGTCAGGATAGCCCGCCGTCATGTTGAGCAGCATGCGGATTGTGGCGTCCTCTGCGAAGGGCAGATCTGGAAGCCAGCGCGCGATCGGCGCGTCAAGGTCGATACGCCCTTCTTCCGCCAATCGCAGAGCCAGAGCCGCCACATAGGTCAGCGCTACGCCGCCATTGCGAAAGTGATCGTCGATGCCGAGCAAGACGCCCGGCATCGCCTCGCCAAGCGCCAAAGTGGCCACTGCCTCGCCGTCTACCAGCACGACGACCAGCATGGAAGCAAAACCGCGCAGCGCAAACTGGCTTTCGGCGACCGACCGCACGGTGGCGCTAGTCGACGGGGTTTCCGACGCCGCGGATGGCGCGCAGATAGTCAAGACACCGCTCAATACAGCGACAGCAGCCAATTGAGATCCGGCGAGACGATAGTTCCTCAAGCACCTGCTCCCTGGTCGGACATGTGCACCAATTGGACAGCGGGGCCTGCTCTATTGGTGGACAGGTCCGTTTGCGTAATTTGATGCCCCGCTCACCTTTGCCGGATCAGCTCAAAAATTCGACTTTGCCGGTCGCAATGTCGTAAATGCCGGCAACGGCGCTAAGCTTGCCGGCAGCGGCGGCCTCCGAGAGGATCGGACCTTCGGACATCGCACGTTCAGCATTTCGCTTGGCATTTTGCGCGGTAGCGGCCGCAAGCAGATCGGCAGGCTCCTGTGCCATTACGTCATAGACAGCGGGACGGATGGCATTGACCAGACTTGGCAGATGGCCGGGCGGAAGTTCGTTGTCGGCAATCGAGGTGATCGTGGCTACGACTGCGCCGCAACTATTATGCCCCAGCACCAAAATGGTCTTGATGCCCAACGCAGCCACGCCAAACTCAAGAGTCGCAAGACCTTCTTCACTGATGAAATTTCCAGCCACTCGAATGACGAACAGCTCCCCTGGTCCCTGGTCGAAAATCAACTCCGGGGCCACGCGCGAGTCAGAACAACTGACAATGGCTGCAAAGGGTCGCTGGCCTGCCGACCGGTTGGCCCGATCGACGGAATAGTCAGTATTGATGGCTGCATTGGCAACATAGCGCGCATTGCCCTCCACAAGCCGCTGCAGCGCCTCCTCGGGCGAAACCGGCGCCGGGGTGGTCGCGTCCTGGGCGGCCGCCTGCGCGATGAGCGGCGCGGTCACGGATAACGCCAATCCGCCGGCGATCAAGCCGCGACGGGTCACATTTACTGCACCGCAGTCCTTGCACATATTAAGCTTCCTCCTAGTCAATATTGTTCGGCCAAAATGGCGCGCGCAGTTTGGCAAAAGCTAAAGAGTGAAAGTGGAAGCCGCTATCCGATATCCGCAAATGTAATGCCGATCTGGGGGCGGTATTTCAGGCGCAACGGGCAAGCGTGGTGGTCGGCGATTCTTCGAAAATCTGTTTGTACTCCCCGGCAAATCGGCCGAGATGCAAGAAACCGAACTGCATGGCGACCTGGGTAACGCTGGTGTCCTTTGCATCTGCATTGAGCAGCGTCGAACGGACGCGGTTCAACCTGCAGCGGCGAATATAGGCCAGCGGCGACATGCCGACGCATTCTTGGAACGCGTATTGCAACGTGCGCTCGCAAACCCCCACCGATACGCAAACATCGACGATGGTTGGCACAATTTGAGCGCTGAAACAGTCTTGGACGTAGTCGCGCGCCTTTCGAGAAATACGAACTGCGCGGATGCGCGCCCCTAGTGGAGGCAAGGCGTCGCTTCGACAGGACTCCGTCACGATCTGCAATGCAGTCTGCAGAATAATGCCACGGACCATGCCGGCATCGATCCGTTCACCGCGTTGGGCCGCTCCGTCCGCCGCTGACAACCACAGATCCAGGGCCTGGCTCAGGGCGTTCTGGCGGGTGGATCGAAACTGCACGACGTGTTCGGGGGGGGCGTCCCACACATGCGGGCTGAGCGCCTGGGCTCCGCCGATGAATTCGGCCTCACTGAAGCTGACATATCCGGTCTGCGCGCCTGCCGGGATAAACAGGTCAAAGGCCGTGTCGCCAGGCATGAAGAATAAGGGAGCGGTGCTGGCAGCGGCATGCTCTGAGAACCGAAAGGCGGGGTCCGGCGTACAATAGGAAACCGTGCAGACATTAGTCGGCGTCGTGCCGAGCTTTTGCACTGCAGCATATTGGCGCTCTCGGACAACCTGCTGATACCCCAGGTCCAAGGTATCAATTAGCGCCAGCCGTTGGCCGCGACTGAGCTGATAGCATTCCATGCCGATCCATGGCTGAACAGCCGCCTGAATGGTTGCGTCCTCAGCCGTCGTGGACTGCCTGCCCGTGTCTGGACCAGAGCCTGCACCAAGGGAGATCATAGCCTGGGTGGGAGTACCTGGCACCACGCATCTACTTTCGGCAAAATTACGGGGCGGGACGAATCCTAAGATGTGTCGACGACCATAGTGAGCAATCCGCACCCGATGCCAAGGCTAACGGTCAAATATGCTAACAAACTCGGTAGGAAGATCAGGTATCTTTATCAGCCTGCGGTGCCGTATTCTGCAGGTGGATCGACCTCACGAGGTACCGCGCTACTGCTGGCGCCGGGCGTGCAGCGGCAAAGTCTGCAGTCGTTCGAGACCAACACGCTGCCGCCCTCGAACGGGCCGGGCAGGCTACTCCGGCTTTCTCCGCGCCCAGACGCTTGATGCAATGATCTGACGGCACGGATCGAACCCGCAGCAGTTCCGCCAATCAGGGATCCCGTCTAGCTGGCCGTCTGCGCCGACTCATTGAGCAGGGCGGCGAGGTGGCCTGCCAAGTCTGACTGCTGGTAAGGCTTGGTCAATCGGGGAAGATCGGACAATGTGCCGCTGGGCAGCTCGGAATAACCGGTAGCCAGAACGATGGGAAGGCCCGGACGGAGCTGGCGCGCTGCCTGGGCCAGTTCCACGCCATTCATGTCGGGCATGGCATAATCGGTGATCAACAGGTCGATAGGTTGTTCGCTGGCCAGAATCGTCAAGGCATCGCGACCCGAATAGGCTTCGAGCGCCTTGTGCCCCAATTGCTCGAGCATATCGACAGCGTTGATATTGATGAGCGCATCGTCATCAACCACCAATATTACGGCAACCTTGCTGTCCGGATTGAACATCTACAAACCTCTTGCGGTAATGGACCGCCCCAATAGACGCCTAGCAAGCAAACACGGCCCAATTGCGATGCACCAGGACAATACCTCCCGCTTCGCCATCTGTTGCTAACGCGACAGGTTGTGCCCGGGTTCCCGGCGCACGGCCCTTTTGGCGGCGGCCAAACTGCCCTAAAGTCGCCTGGCTTACACTTCGGAATCCCTGCTCATGCATCTGCTGCTCGTCGACGGCTCGGCCTATATCTTCCGCGCCTTTCATGCCCTGCCCCAGCTGAACCGCAAGTCGGACGGGCTGCCCGTGGGCTGCGTTCAGGGATTCTGCAACATGCTGTTCAAGCTGACCGAGGACCTCAAGGGCGATGATGCGCCCACGCATATGGCGGTGATTTTTGATCACTCAGGCAAGACGTTCCGGGATGACATCTATACCGAGTACAAGGCTCAGCGTCCGCCCGCGCCGGTCGAGCTGGTGCCGCAGTTTCCGCTGACCCGTGCCGCCACGCGCGCCTTTTCCATTGCATCCATCGAGATGGAAGGCTGGGAGGCCGATGACATCATCGCAACCTATGCCGGCATGGCCAAAAGGACCGGCGGCAAGGCCACCATCGTTTCGTCCGACAAGGACATGATGCAGCTGATCGAGCCCGATGGCTCCGTTCGCATGCTCGACACCATCCCCCGCCCCGGCCAGCCGCCCTTGCGCTGGATCGGCATGGACGAGGTGTTCACCAAGTTCGGTGTCACGCCCGACAAGGTCATCGAGGTGCAGGCGCTGTGCGGCGACAGCGTCGACAATGTTCCCGGCGTTCCCGGCATTGGCGTCAAGACTGCGGCCGAATTGATCAATACCTATGGGACGGTGGAAAACCTCCTCGCCCATGCCGACGAGATCAAGCAGAACGCCCGGCGGGAAAAGCTCAAGGCCAATGCCGAGCTGGCGCTGATCTCCAAACGCCTCGTCACCCTCAGCCAGGAGGTGCCGGTCGAACTCGATCTCGATGCCTTGGTGCGCCAGCCGATGGAGCCGGGCAATCTCTTCCCCTTTCTCAAGGCGATGGAGTTCAACACCATCACCAAGCGCCTGGCCGGGCTGCTCGACGCCAATCCCGATGATTTCCCGGCCGATCCCGACCATGCCGCCAAGGTAGCGCCGGGCGCCGTCGGCTTTGACAATGCGGCGCGCGCCGAAAGCCGCGCCGCCCGCCACGAGGCCAGTGGCCGCTCCAATGCCGCTCCGGTCGCCCATGCCGCGTCCGAGCATGCCCGCGTCCGCGCCATCCCGTTCAAGCCGGAAGACTACGAGATCATCCGCGATGCCGCCGCCCTGCAGCGCTGGATCGACGCCATCGAGATGACCGGCTATGTCGCCACCGATACCGAAACGACCGGGCTCGACAACCAGACGGCCGACCTGGTCGGAATCTCGTTTTCCATCGCGCCCGGCACCGGCGCCTATCTGCCGCTCGGCCACGCCGAGGGCGAGGCCGACATCTTTGGTGGGGGCGGCCTGAGTGAAGGCCAGATGGATATCCGCACCGCGCTCGATATGCTCAAGCCCCTCTTTGCCGATCCGTCGATCCTCAAGATCTTTCATAATGGCAAATATGACCTGGGCATGCTGGCGCGCTATGACGTGCCAGTTGCCTCTATCGATGACACGCTGCTGCTCAGCTATGCGCTTGATGGCCCGCAGTTCAACACCATGAGCGAATTGGGCGAGCACTGGCTGGGGTTTGCCGGCCAGTCGATCCGCGATCTGATCGGCTCAGGCAAGGCGCAGAAGACCTTTGCCCAGGTGCCGATCGACCAGGCGGCCCACTATGCCGCCGAAGACGCCGACATGACAATGCGCCTGTGGCAGGTGCTCAAGCCGCGCCTTGTCGCCGAAAACATGACCGCGCTCTACGAAACCATTGAGCGGCCGCTGGCGCCGGTGCTGGCCCGCATGGAGGCACGCGGCGTCAATATCGATCGCGGCATTCTTTCGCGCCTGTCGGGCGAGTTCGCCCAGCGCGCGGCGGCGTTCGAGGCCGAGGCCTATGAGCTGGCCGGGCAGAGTTTCAACCTGGGCTCACCCAAGCAGCTGGGCGAAATCCTCTTTGACAAGATGGGCCTTGAAGGCGGCACCAAGACCAAGACCGGTGCCTGGTCGACCGGCGCCGATGTGCTGGAGGACCTGGCGCTCAAGGGCGTGCCGCTGGCCCGCACCATTGTCGACTGGCGCCAGCTCAACAAGCTGCGCAGCACCTATACCGACGCCCTGCCTGCCTATATCAACGCCCGCACCGGCCGCGTCCACACCACCTATTCGCAGCACTCGGTGCTCACCGGGCGCCTCAGCTCAAACGATCCAAACCTGCAGAACATCCCGGTCCGCACCGAGGACGGGCGAAAAATCCGTTCTGCCTTCGTCGCCGCGCCAGGAAAGATCCTGGTCAGCGCCGACTACAGCCAGATCGAGCTTCGCGTCCTCGCCCACATCGCCGATATCCAGTCGCTCAAGGATGCATTCGAAGAAGGGCTCGACATTCACGCCATGACGGCGAGCGAAATGTTCGGCGTGCCGGTGGAGGGCATGCCCAGCGATGTGCGCCGTCGCGCCAAGGCGATCAATTTCGGCATCATTTATGGCATCTCGGCCTTTGGCCTTGCCAATCAGCTGGGTATCGGACGCGGCGAGGCGGGGGACTACATCAAGACCTATTTCGAGCGCTTCCCCGGCATCAAGGACTATATGGACGAGCAGCGCCGCAAGGTGAAGGAAGACGGCCACGTCACCACGCTGTTTGGCCGCCGCATCAACTTCCCCAATGCCAAATCGCACAATCCGAGCGAGCGCGCCTTTGTCGAACGCGCCTCAATCAATGCGCCGATCCAGGGCTCGGCCGCCGATATCATTCGCCGCGCCATGATCCGCATGGAGCCCGAGCTGAAGACAGCCGGCATCCAGGCCGACATGCTGCTGCAGGTGCATGACGAGTTGATTTTCGAGGTGCCGCTGGGCACCGAGGGCGACGCCATTCCGGTAATTCGACGGGTGATGGAAGGCGCTGCCGAGCCGGCGGTACGGCTCACCGTGCCGATCCAGGTCGACGCGCATGCGGCAGGCGACTGGGACGAGGCGCACTAGCGCCCCGGTCCAAGGCCAGCTGTTCTAGCGGCGGTCTGCCAGATCCATATTGGCCTTGATGCGGGCCACTATCTTGGCAGCCTTGAGCATGAGCGCCATGTCGATGTCCGCCGGGGCGGTGTCCTGGTCGGCATCGGTCCAGACAGAAATGGATAATTCATGGGTGTGTTCGCGGCCATCCAGGGTTTCGCTGAGCACAGCATGCACGTGTCCGGTGACGCGACCGGCAAGCCGCGGATGGGACTGCTTGTCCCGCACGGCAATATCGATGAGTTCTAAAGTCATATAGGCCCCTAGGGAGCCCCCAGCGCCAATCTAGCGTCTGGTTGTTCCCGAGCTCTTAACGCACGGCGCTGCGTGAAGTTCTGCACAGAGCCGTACTTTGATGGTGGAAGGCGCCTAGATCACACCTTGACAGCGTGTTCAACCCGGCCGGCATCACCAAAGAGCCGCAGGTAGCGCTGGATCTCCGCCGGACTTCCCGTGGCCTTGGCCGGATTGTCGGAGAGCTTTACGGCAGGTCGCCCGTTGGCCTGGCTGACCTTGGCGACGATGGAAATCGGCTCGAGGCCGGGATTTGGGCCATCTGGTTCACAACCAGCGAAGTCATTGGTCAGGTTGGTGCCCCAGCCAAAGGCCATGCGCACCTTGCCGTCAAAATGCAGGTAGGCTTCCTCGATCATGTCGACGTCCAGGCCGTCGGAGAAGATCAGCAGCTTTTCGCGCGGATCACGACCGCGGCTTTTCCACCACTTGATGATGCGTTCGCCACCTTCGATGGCCGGGGCGCTGTCGGGACGGAAGCCGGTCCAGTCGGCGACCCAGTCGGGTGCATGTTCGAGGAACGAATCGGTGCCAAAGGCATCGGGCAGCACGATCTTGAGATTACCGCCGTAGTAGCTCTCCCAGTCCTGCAGCACCTTGTAGGGTGAGGCCAGCAGGGCCTCATCGGTCGTGGCGAGCGCCGCCAGCACCATGGGCAGCTCGTGCGCATTGGTGCCCAGAGCCTCCAGATCGGTGTCCATGGCCAGCTTGACGTTGGACGTGCCGGTGAAATTATCGCCAATACCCTCCTTGAGCGCATCCACGCACCAGCGCTGCCAGAGAAAAGAGTGGCGGCGGCGCGTGCCGAAATCGGAAATCCGCAGATCAGGGAGCTTTTGCAGCCGCTCGACCTTTTCCCACATCTTGGCCTTGGCGCGGGCATAGAGCACGTCGAGCGTGAACGGGCCATAATGCTTGAGCGCGGCGCGGCTGCGCAGCTCATTGATGATGGCGAGCGCCGGAATTTCCCACATCGAGGTTTCGACCCAAAGGCCCGGGAATTCGAGCACGAACTGGCCGTCGCGGCGTTCAAGCGAATATTCAGGCAGCCGGAAATCCTCCAGCCATTTAAGGAAATCGGGCTTGAAGATCTGTTTGCTGCCATAAAAGCTGTTGCCGGCCAGCCAGATCATTTCCTTCTTGCTGAAGCGCAGTTCACGCACGTGATCGAGCTGGGCACGAAGTTCGTCAATGTCGATTTCATCGGCCAGCCGGACCGATCTGGTGCGGTTGATCAGACTGAAGGTAGCGTTGACCTTGGGATAGAGCCCCCAGATCATCTGCAGCATCAGGATCTTGTAGAAATCGGTATCGAGCAGGCTGCGCACGATGGGGTCGAGCTTCCAGGTGTGGTTGTACACCCGGCGCGCCATGTCTGTGTAAGTGGCCATTTGTCGTTCCCCTTCGCGGCGAGGGTTTTAGCGCGCAGGGGATGGGTTGGGAAGGTCGGGGGCGGGTGGATTGGTTCGGTGGGTCAATAGGCGTGCAGAACGGGGACCTCAAGATAACCCGCACATTTGAACCTGCCGCTAGCCCGATGCCAAACCAGCATGACGTGTTCAGTGCTCAATCCCCCAGTTGAAACCGCTCGAACCGCCCCAGCGCCGCATCCACCGCCGCCCTGCCCTCGAGCCCCACATCGGCCAGCCAGGTTTCCTGCTGGATAAGCAGCTTCTTGCCGGCACGGTCGGTCTTAAGGTCCAGGGCGGCGACGATTTTGTCACCCATCAGCACCGGCAGGGCGAAATAGCCCAGTTTCCGCTTCTGCGCCGGCAGATAGGCCTCGAACAAATGATCATAATCAAAGAACAGCTTGAGCCGCTTGCGCTGGATGATGAGGGGATCAAAGGGCGACAGGATATGGACCAGATCGGGCGGTTCGCCGGCGGAGGCGTCGAGCGTCGCCGGCTCGGCCCAGTGCATCTGCTTGTCATTGTCACCGATGGTCAGTGGCACCAGCTTTCTGGCGCGAACACGGCTCTCGATCAGCGCCAACACATCGACCTTGGCAGGTGCATCGAGGTGACAAATGGAATCAAGGCTGACCACGCCCTGACTGCGCAACGCCCGATCAAGGCGATAGGCGGTGATCTGACGGGCGGTGGCCGGCCGTGGTGGATTGGTCCAGGCAAAGTGTCGGGCCATCAGATCGTAGCTCTTGAGCATGCCCTGGCGCGCTGAGACGGTAACATGCCCTTGGTAGAACAGGGCTTCAAGAACGCGTTTGGACGGTTTGCGGCTGGCCCAGGGATGGTTCCTGTCGACCAGTTCCTCATCATTGATGTCGCGCATGGAGAGCGCACCATCCTGGCGCAACCGGTCGAGCATGGCTTTGGATTCGGCCCGAGTAACAGAACCGAACCAGCGGCTGAGACCGTTGCGCTGGGCCTTCATGGCGGGCAGGAAAAACGGCAGGTCGGCGCTGGGCACGTAGCTGAGGGCATGGGTCCAGTACTCAAAGACGGATTTGTCGACCGACTGGGCGTGGGCGAGATCGCTGCGGCGATAATCGGGGATACGGGATGCCAGAATGTGATGGTGGCAGCGCTCGATGACATTGATGGTGTCGATCTGGACATAGCCCAGATGGGCAATGGCAGCGCGGGTCGCCTCCGGCCCGGTGCCGAAGGGTGCAAGGCTATCGAGACGCTGGGCAGCGATCCATAGATGGCGCGCGCGGGCGGTGTCGAGAACTAGCGGGGTCTTGGCCAAAGCGGGTATCCAAATCTGATGCAACGCCAGAGTGCGGCTGGCGAGCGCAGGGGTCAAGCGGCGGGGGCGTCGAGCGTAAAGACTCCGGGCGCCCGGTGCTGGGCCTCGGCGCGGTCGGCGGCGACAATATCGATGAAGGCGCGCAACGGCGTGGGCATGAAGCGGCTGGAGAAATAGAGGTGCGGGCCCTCAAAGCGGGGCCACCAATCGGCCAGAACGGGCGCCAGCGCGCCGCTGTCGAAATGCGGCTGAACCCAGTTGCGGAAACTGTAGATCAGGCCATGGCCGGCAATCGCCATCTCGATGGCGGAACGGGACGCGGCGGTGCTGATGATCATCTGCTGGGGAGGATCGAGCTTGATGATCTGGTTGCCGCGCTCGAATTCCCAACCGGTCAGGGCGCCGCTGGCAAAGCGGGAGAGAATGCAGCGATGGGCAAGAGTATCGTGGGGGACCTGCGGCATGCCATGGGCCGCCAGATAGGCAGGCGAGGCAGCCAGCGCGAACTGCTGGCGGCGCGGCCCGATAGGCACGGCGATCATGTCCTGAGCCAGATGCTCGCCATAGCGGATGCCCGCGTCGCAATCGGCGGCGGTGACATCGACCAGACGGTCATCGACGACCAGCTCGACAGCGACATCGGGATAGGCCGTGACGAAGCGATCGATCAGCGGGGGCAGGATGTCGACCATGACGGCGCCCGGGACATTGAGCTTGAGCCGACCGCGCACCTCATTGTGCGCGCTGACCGCATCGTCTAGGGCCAGACGGGCCTCCGACAGTAGCGGCGCAATCCGGGCGGCCAGGGCGCGACCCGCCTGGGTGGGCATGACGCTGCGGGTGGTGCGGGTCAGCAGCGGCACGGTCAGCTGGGCTTCGAGCCGGGAAATGGTCTCGCTGATCGTCGAGGGCGACAGGCCCAACCGCCGGGCGGCGGTGCGAAAGCCACCAGCCTCGACAACCGCGAGAAAGATGGCCAGGTCGTCAAAAGAGGGCTGCGCAGCATTGATCGGCATGCCGATCAGCCTATTCGCCACCAGCCCGATTATCAACGCAATCCGAACGGCTCATCTAGGGCAGGCCAATCCAAGGGCAGACATGGAGACACGAACATGACAGCAATACATGCAGACGCGGCGGCAGCCGGCCGCTTCACCTTCCCCGGCACCGACATTTCGGTCAACCGCATGGGCTATGGCGCCATGCAGCTGGCAGGACCGGGTGTGTTCGGCCCTGCCAAGGATCCAGAGGAGGCGCGCGCCGTGCTGCGTGAAGCGCTGGCGCTGGGCGTTGATCATATCGACACCAGCGATTTCTACGGCCCGCACGTGACCAATCGGCTGATCCGCGAAGCGCTTTATCCCTATGCCGACAATCTGACACTGGTGACCAAGATCGGTGCCTTTCGCGACGAGAAGGGCGGCTGGATCCACAACCACGACGCCGACTTCCTGCGCCGATCCGTCGAGGACAATCTTGAGCGGCTGGGGCTGAGCCGGATGGCCATCGTCAATCTGCGGATGTTCACGCCGCAGGACGATATCAGCACGCCGATGCGGGCGATGCGGCAGATGCAGGAAGAAGGGCTGATCGGCCATATCGGGCTGAGTACGGTGGATATGGCGCAGATCACCACCGCTCGCGAGATCGCGCCCATCGTCTGCGTGCAAAACCTCTATAATCTGGCGCACCGCAGCGACGATGCTATGATTGATGCCCTGGCAGGCGATGGCATTGCCTATGTGCCGTATTTCCCGCTGGGCGGCTTCCAGCCGCTGCAGATGGAGGCGCTGAACGCGGTGGCAGCGCGGCTCGGAGAATCGGCGCAGAGCGTGGCGCTTGCCTGGCTGTTGCAGCGCAGCCCCAATATCCTGGTCATTCCGGGAACCGCCTCGCGGGACCATCTGCGCAGCAATATTGCCGCCGCCAGCCTGCGGCTGGATGACGAGGCGCTCGCACTGCTCAACCGGCTAGGCTGAAGCCATCACCGGCCGGTACACGTCAAAAATAGTGCCCGGTCGCAGCAAAGCCGCTCTGCATCAGCAAGATGCTGCTGAGCAGTTCATGAGAAGAGCGTTCGTTGGAAAAAATGGTGGAGCCTAGCGGGATCGAACCGCTGACCTCTTGCATGCCATGCAAGCGCTCTCCCAGCTGAGCTAAGGCCCCATTATTTGGGTCTGCGGAGGGTCAATTACCTTCCGAAGCGAGGCGGAACCTATTGGATGATCCCGGCCCATGCAAGTGCCTAAATGACACTTTTTTTCAGTGCCGGCTGAACGCGTCAGCCGGCCAGAAAATCACGTGAAATCAAGGCTCGTCGTCAGTATTGACGTCAAATCCGAGCTCGTCCTCATCATCTTCGTCTTCCTCGAGGAAGGTATCGGCGTCGTCATCGCCCAGATCTTCGTCGACTTCGACGTCATCGGTATCTGGAATATCCTCGTCGCCTGATTCCTCGGCGTCCGCTTCCTCAAGCGAGACGATCTCGGGTGCGGCGACATCATCGATCTCGTCTTCGATCTCGTCCTCTTCGGACTTGACGGGCTTGGCTTTGACCGGCGCAGCCTTGGCGACAATGGCTGCCTGCTCAAAATAGGAGCGAGGATAGCTCTTGCCGGTATAGGGCGAGACGACCGGATCGAGATTGAGATCGTAGAATTTCTTGCCCGTTTCAGGGTCGGTCCGCTTGGTGCCGCGGTCGGAACTGGCCATCGATGTTCCTCGTGGATGGGGTTTGATGGGCATTTTGCCCTGTGTTTGGTCAGTCCGGTTATGGGCAAAGCCGGCCCCTGTCAAACCGAAAATGTGGAGAGCAGCTTCCCAGCCGGGCGGGGTGATGGCAATAGCGTGCATGACCGTGTTAAGTCCGGACTGCCCATGACCGACCCAAAGCTCAATCCCACGCCGCTCACCGCGCACGGTGCCGATCCGCTCAGCGGACGATTCAGCGTGCCCGGAGACGGCACAATCTCACTGCGCGCACTGCTGCTGGCGGCGCTGACGGTCGGGCGCTCGACCATTACCGGAATGCGGGCGTCCCGGAAGGTCCTGGCCAGCGCCCAGGCCCTGCGCCAGATGGGCGTGACAATCGAACAACACGGTGATGCCTGGCATGTCGACGGACTGGGCGTTGCTGGCCTGCTGGAGCCCGAGGGAGCACTCAATTCGGAAGGCCATGCGGACAGCACGATCCTGTTGCTGGGCCTATTGGCGCCTTACGGTTTGGTGACGTCGATCGACACCAGCTCCGCTGGGGAGGGCGCCCTGCCGCCCGCCCTGCTCGACGGGCTGGGCGCCTTGGGCGCGCGGGTGGAACACCGCGCCGAAGGCGGCCTGTCACTGCACGGCGCCAGCCTGCCCGTGCCGTTGCGGCAAAGCCTGATCGCACCCGATGAGGCGACCAAAACGGCACTCCTGCTCGCGGGTTTGCAGATTGCCGGCGACAGCGTGATACACGAGAGCGCGGCAACGGCCGACCATACCGAAAAACTGCTGGCCTTCTTTGGCGCCGATATCACGGTGACGCCCGACGCAGGGGATGGCGAAGGGGTGACGATTCGGCTGGCGGGGTTGCCCGCGCTCGTTCCGCAGGCGATCAATGTGCCGGGCGATCCGTCCGCCGCGGCATTCGGCATTGTGGCGGCCCTGATTATCAAGGGATCCGAACTGGTGGTCGAAAACGTGCTGATCAACCCGCTGCGCACCGGGCTGATCGACACGCTGCTGGAGATGGGCGGCGATATCCAGTTTCTCAATCAGCGCCAGATTGCCGGCGAGCATGTCGCCGATCTGCGGGTCCGCTCGAGCTGGCTCAAAGGCGTGCATGTCGACAGGCGTCACGCGCGGGCCATGCTGGACGATCTTCCTGCACTGGCGGTCGCGGCAGCCTTCGCGCAGGGCGAAACCATTATCGACGGGTTTGCAGCGCCGGACGGAACGGCCCACAACCAGCTGGACAGGCTTGCCGCGGGCCTCGCCGCCAACAAGGTGGACATTACCAGGGCCAGCGATAGCCTCGCCATTACCGGGGACGGCAAGGTGACAGGCGGCGCCAGCATCGAATGCCATGGCGACGCTGCCATCGCGATGAGCTTTGCCATAATGGGGCTGGCCAGTCGCCACAGAATAACGATCCGGGACGCTGGCGTGATCGCCGAACAGTTCCCCGATTTCGTCAACATCATGACAGCCGCCGGTGGCCGGTTTCCACCCAGCAAGGGACGTTAAGCCATGATTATTGCCGTGGATGGACCGGCCGCATCGGGCAAGGGCACGCTGGCTGAAGGGCTGGCCCGCCATTATCGATTGCCGCATCTGGATACCGGCCTGTTGTATCGCGCTGTTGGCTGGTCGGTGCGCATGGCCGCCGACGCGCCCGATTTTGCGGATCAGGCCATCGCTGCTGCTCGCTCACTGGATGCGGCTCATTTGAACAACCTCGAAGAACTGACAAGCGCGGAGGCGGGCATTTTCGCCTCACGCGTGGCGGTGATCGGGGAAGTGCGTATTGCCATGCGTGCCTATCAGCGCGATTTCGCCAATCAGCCTGGGGGCGCGGTGCTGGACGGACGCGATATCGGCACCGTGATCTGCCCACAGGCCGATGCCAAGCTGTTCATCATGGCCGACAGCAAGGTACGTATGGAACGGCGCGCGCGGCAGCTGGAAGCCCGTGGGCTGAGCGTTGACAGATATGCGCTCTATCACCAGATAGAGGAACGTGATGCCCGCGACATGGCCAATCCGTATGGCGGATTCTACAAAGCGGACGACGCGCACTTGCTCGATACCACGCTTCTCGATATAGAGGCGTCACTCCGCGCAGCCATCGCGATTGTCGATCGGGCCATGGCGCATAAGGCAGGGCTGTAAAGCTCAATTCCATCCTTGTGCGACCGGTCCGGGCAATCAGCCTTAGCGAGGCCAGCCGGACCGTTACCAAATCCATCGCCATTGCAGAATGGCCCCGTGTGCCGGCCGCTGCCAGTTGAGCTGCGGGCGGGTCTCATTTCTGGCGATGCTCAACCCCCAACCACCGGCACAAACGGAGAAGATATTTGGCACAGCAAACTGTGACGAAAGAAGATTTTGAATCGCTGTTGATGGACTCGTTCGTCGATAACGAGCCGCTAGAAGGCGCCGTCGTCAAGGGCACCGTCGTTGCGATCGAAAAAGACCTGGCGATCATCGATGTCGGTCTGAAGACCGAAGGCCGCATTCCGCTCAAGGAATTTGGCGCCGCTGGCCGTGACGGCCTGATCAAGGTGGGCTCGATCGTCGAGGTCTATGTCGACCGCGTCGAAAATGCTGCCGGCGAGGCTGTGCTCAGCCGCGAGAAGGCCCGCCGTGAAGAGAGCTGGGTCAAGCTCGAAGTCATGTACACCAACAATGAGCGCGTTGAAGGCACCATCTTCAACCAGGTCAAGGGCGGTTTCACCGTCGACCTCGAAGGCGCCGTTGCGTTCCTGCCCCGTTCGCAGGTCGATATTCGCCCGATCCGCGATATCGCGCCGCTGATGAACGTGCCGCAGCCCTTCCAGATTCTCAAGATGGACAAGCGTCGCGGCAATATCGTCGTGTCGCGTCGTGCCATTCTCGAAGAGTCGCGCGCCGAACAGCGTTCGGAAATCGTGCAGCAGCTCGAAGAGGGCCAGGTTGTCGACGGCGTGGTCAAGAACATCACCGACTACGGTGCGTTCGTTGATCTGGGCGGTATCGACGGTCTCCTGCATGTCACCGACATCGCATGGCGTCGCGTGAACCATCCTTCCGAAGTGCTGACGATCGGCGAGACCATCAAGGTCCAGATCGTCCGTATCAACCACGAGAGCCATCGTATCTCGCTGGGCATGAAGCAGTTGCAGGCTGATCCATGGGAAGGCATCGAAGCCAAGTACCCGATCGAGGCCAAGTTCACCGGCCGCGTCACCAACATCACCGACTACGGTGCTTTTGTTGAGCTGGAGCCAGGCATTGAAGGCCTGATCCACGTGTCCGAGATGAGCTGGACCAAGAAGAACGTCCACCCCGGCAAGATCGTTTCGACCTCCCAGGAAGTCGAAGTTGTCGTGCTCGAGGTCGATCCCGACAAGCGTCGCATCTCGCTGGGCCTCAAGCAGACCCTGGCCAATCCATGGGAAAGCTTCGCCGAGAAGTTCCCCGTTGGCGCTGTCATCGAAGGCGAAGTCAAGAACAAGACCGAATTCGGCCTGTTCATTGGTCTCGACGGCGATGTGGACGGCATGGTCCACCTTTCCGATCTCGATTGGCAGAAGTCGGGCGAAATCGCTCTGGAAGACTACAACCGCGGTGACATGGTTTCGGCCAAGGTCCTCGATGTTGACGTCGAAAAGGAACGCATTTCCCTCGGTATCAAGCAGCTGTCGACCGGCGAAGTCGCCGACACTGCCGGCACTGAAGGCGGCATCCGCAAGGGTTCGATCGTCACCGGTACCGTCACCGAGGTCAACGAAGGCGGCATTGAAGTGCGCATCGCTGACAGCGAAATGACCGCGTTCATCCGCCGTGCGGATCTGAGCCGGGATCGCAACGACCAGCGTCCGGAGCGTTTCTCCAAGGGCGAAAAGGTCGATGCGCGCGTTACCCAGTACGATCGCAAGACCCAGCGCATCCAGCTTTCGATCAAGGCGCTTGAAATCGCCGAGGAAAAAGAAGCCGTTGCCAATTACGGTTCGTCCGCTTCGGGCGCATCGCTCGGCGACATCCTGGGCGCTGCCCTCAAGGACCGCGAAAAGGAATAGGTTTTGGTTCCTGCATAACCATGTTGCAGGCAAAACCCCGGGCCCGCGCTTCACAGCGCGGGCCTTTTGCTTTCTAACACCAGCATGACACAATCCATGCATTGGCGACCCCTAACAGCGCTCGATCTGCCGACGGTCCAGGCCATCGCGGCGCTGGTGCATCCGGATTTCCCCGAAGACGCGGCGGTCTTTGCCGAGCGGCAACGGCTCTACCCGGAAGGGGCGCATCTGCTTGCGCTCGACGGCGAAGCGGCCGGCTATGTGTTGAGCCACCCGTGGTATTTCAAGCAATTGCCGGCACTGAACGCGCTGCTGGAAGCGGTGCCGGAAAATGCCGACACCTATTACATTCACGATCTGGCTTTGCTCAACAGGGCGCGCGGCACCGGGGCGGCAGCAATGATCGTCGGCCAGATCCAGCGCCATGCGCGTGCCCGTGGCTTTGCCAATATGAGTCTGGTGGCAGTGAACGGCTCGCTGCCGTTCTGGCACAAGCACGGGTTCCGTGCCGCGGCGGCAAAGGGGCTCGAGCCCGAGCTGCTGTCCAAGCTGGAAAGCTATGAGGCGACTGCCCGGTTCATGGTCAAATCGTTCTAGTCCGACCCGTCATGGCGAAATGGCATGCTGAACCGGCTTGCCAAAGCCCGGCAGGGGCCGTACCGGACGGTGACGACCAACAGCGAGGCCGCGATGTCTGATCCCACCCCTTCCATGCCGGCGCGCGACCCGCATGCGACCATGGCCGCAGAGACTTTCCGCAAATCACGTGGGCTGTGGCGAACGCTCACCTTTGTCGCCCTGGCCATTGCCGTGATTGTCGGCCTGGGGCGGTTCGCCCTGCCCACGAGCACAGGCAATGCCTATGTGGCGCGGCTTGTCGTCGATGGCACGATTACCACCGATCCCGAACGGCTGGCTGCCATCGCCGCGCTGGCCGAGGACGATGCCGTCAAGGCGGTGATCATCGCCATCAACTCGCCCGGCGGCACAACGGCAGGCGGCGAGGAACTCTATGAGGCGCTGGGGCATTTGCGCGCAGCCAAGCCAACCGTGGCGGTGGTCGCCGAATTGGGCGCCTCAGCTGCCTATATGACAGCCATTGCGACCGACCGGATCTTTGCGCGGCGGCTATCCATCGTCGGCTCGATCGGCGTGCTCTATCAGCATATCAATGCCGGCAAGCTGCTCGACACCATCGGCGTGGACCTCGACAAGGTGGCCTCGGGCCCGCTCAAGGCAGAACCCGACATCAACGAGCCGATGACCGGGGCGCCGCGCGCCTCGATCGCCGCGCTGGTCGATGACAGCTTCCAGTGGTTCGTCGACATCGTCGCCGAGCGGCGCGGCATGAGCCGGTCGCAAACCCTGGACCTGGCGGACGGGCGGATCGTGACCGGCCGCGTCGGGGTCCAGACCGGCCTGATCGACGCCATTGGCGGGGAACGTGAGGCCCTAGACTGGCTGGAATCGGAACGCGACGTCGCAACCGAGCTGGACATCAAGACCGTCTGGCCGCGCCCTGAACAGGGTTTTGACCTGATCGGAACATTCCTGCACGGGCAGGCCCGCGCAATGCTGGGATTGCCAGAGTCCCCTATCCCGCTTGACGGTTTGGTCTCGCTTTGGCAGGTTGGGGCTGCCTCTTGAGATTAATGAGGTAATTGCCTGCCAACCGGAGCCTGGGATGATCAAGTCCGAACTCGTTGAGAAGCTTGCGGCGGAAAATCCTCATCTGTTTCAGCGCGATATCGAAAACATCGTTAATGCCATCCTTGATGAGATCGGCGATGCCATGGCGCGAGGCGATCGGGTTGAGCTGCGTGGCTTTGGCGCCTTCTCGGTGAAGAACCGGCCTGCGCGCATCGGACGCAATCCGCGTACCGGCGAACAGGTGGATGTGGGCGAGAAATATGTTCCGCAGTTCAAGGCTGGCAAAGAAATTCGCGAGCGGCTCAACCGCTCGTAACGGGGCCAGGGCTCCATAGGCACTGAACGCAATGGTCAACAAAATCGTCGGTTGGGTCGTTCTTGTCCCGATTTGCCTCGCGCTGGTGGTTTTCGCCCTCGCCAACAGGCACTTCGTGGTCATCAATTTCAACCCATTCGCCTCTGGCAATGTCACGGCCGAACCTGGCTATGGCGTGCCGATGTTCGTGGTGCTCTATGTGGTGTTGCTGATCGGCGTGCTGGCAGGCGGAATTGCGACCTGGTTTGCCCAGGCGCATCATCGCCGCCGTGAACGACACTGGCGACGCGAAGCACAAAACCTCACCGGTGAACTGGAAAGCCTGCGCAAGACACAGCGCGGGCCATCTGGAGCCGTCAACGACGTGGACGATCTTCTGGAGCTGCGCTGAGCAACCCTATGGCCGACCCCCTTATCATCAAGATTTGCGGCATCAAGACCCCTGATATTCTGGAAACCGCGATTGAAGCCGGTGCAGATATCGTCGGATTCATGCATTTTAGCCGCTCGCCGCGCCACGCCACGATTGACCAGATCGGCACCCTCATCTCGGAGGCACGCGGGCGCATCGAGACATGCGTGGTGCTGGTCAATCCGGACAATAGCACCGTCGCCGAATTTGCCGCGCTGGGTCCTGACTGGATTCAGCTGCATGGCCCGGAAACCCCGCATCGCGTTGCGGCCATTCGGGCTGAAGCGGGGCTGGAGATCATCAAGGCACTGCCGATCGGTTCGCCCGAAGACGTGGCCCATGTGGCTGATTTTCTGGCCGACGCCGACCGGATCCTGGTCGATGCCAAGCCACCCAAGGGTGCCGATCGACCCGGCGGATTGGGGGATACATTTGACTGGGCACTGCTCAAGGCGCTTGACCCGTCCATCCCCTTCATGCTTTCGGGTGGCCTGACACCCGACACGGTCGCCGACGCCATCAGGACTGTGCGTCCCTTTGGGGTGGATGTGTCATCGGGGGTAGAGAGCGCTCCGGGTGTCAAGGACAAGCGGCTGATCGAAGCGTTCATCCGAAACGCGCGTGCCGCCGTATAAGCCAGTCTAGCCCCGCGGTCACCCGGCCGGACCGGGCTGACAAGCGAAGGAAGAGTTGCTGTGGATACCGAAGGCCTCAATTCCCTGCGCAACGGCCCGGACGAGAATGGCCGCTTTGGCATGTTCGGCGGCCGGTTTGTCGCAGAAACGCTGATGCCGCTGATTTTGGACCTGGAAGCCCACTATCGGGCCGCCCAGACCGACCCGTCCTTCAAGGCCGAGCTCGATGATCTCTCGACCCATTATGCCGGCCGGCCAAGTCCGCTGTATTTTGCCGAGCGGCTGACCAATCATCTGGGCGGCGCCAAGGTGTGGTTCAAACGCGAAGAGCTCAATCATACCGGCAGCCACAAGATCAATAATTGCCTGGGGCAGATTCTGCTCGCCAAACGCATGGGCAAGACACGGGTAATCGCAGAGACGGGCGCCGGCCAGCATGGCGTCGCCACTGCAACGGTCTGCGCCAAGTTCGACCTGCCCTGCACCATCTTCATGGGGGCAACCGATGTCGAACGGCAGATGCCCAATGTGCTACGCATGAAAATGCTGGGCGCCGAAGTTCGCGCTGTGACGGCCGGCGCCGGCACGCTCAAGGACGCCATGAATGAGGCGCTGCGCGACTGGGTGACCAATGTGGACAGCACCTATTATTTGATCGGCACGGCGGCAGGCCCACATCCCTATCCGGAAATGGTCCGCGATTTTCAGTCGGTCATCGGCGCTGAAATCAAGGCGCAGTTTGCGCAGGCAGAGGGCGGCTTGCCAGACGCGGTCGTCGCCTGCGTGGGCGGCGGCAGCAATGCTATCGGAGCCTTTCACGCCTTTCTCGATGATCCAGCCGTCAAACTCTATGGCGCCGAGGCAGGCGGGCACGGAATCGACGTCGAGAACGGTCACGCCGCCAGCATGACCGGCGGGCGACCCGGGGTATTGCATGGCAACCGCACCTATCTGTTGCAGGATGGAGACGGACAGATCCTTGAGGGGCACTCTATTTCGGCGGGCCTGGACTATCCTGGCGTCGGACCAGAGCATTCGTTTCTACACGACACAAAGCGCGTCACATACGCACCCGTCACCGACACCGAGGCGCTTGAAGCGTTTCAGCTGTGCACCAAGCTTGAGGGCATTATTCCGGCGCTCGAAAGCGCGCATGGACTGGCCCAGTTGATGAAAGTCGCCCCGACCATGGGCAAGGACCAGTCAGTGGTGCTGTGCCTGTCGGGGCGTGGCGACAAGGACGTCGAGAGCGTCGGCAAGTATTTGGGGCTGCTCTAGATGACCACACGTATCGATACCCGTTTTGCCGCGCTCAAGGCGGAAGGCCGGCCCGCGCTGGTAACCTTCATCATGGCGGGCGATCCCGATCTGGCAACCGGTCAGGCAATCCTGGAAGCCCTGCCGCAGGCCGGCGCCGACATCATCGAGCTGGGCATGCCGTTTTCCGACCCGATGGCCGATGGCGTGGCCATTCAGCTGGGTGGGCAGCGCGCACTGGCGTCAGGCCAGACATTGCGTGGCGTGCTGGGCATGGTGGAAGATTTTCGCCGCAAGGACGAGACGACGCCGATCGTGCTGATGGGCTACTACAATCCGATCTACAGCTTTGGCGTCCCCGCTTTCCTTGCCGCGGCCAAGGCGGCCGGCGTGGACGGCCTGATCATTGTCGATCTGCCGCCCGAGGAAGATGACGAACTGTGCCTGCCGGCCATGGCGGCGGGGCTGAACTTCATTCGCCTGACTACTCCCACGACCGATGACAAGCGGTTGCCGGCAGTGCTCAAGAATTCGTCTGGCTTTGTCTATTATGTCTCGATGACCGGCGTAACCGGCGCGGCGATCAAGTCGCGCGGCGCGGTGAGCGATGCGGTCGAACGGATCAAGAGCCATACCAGTTTGCCGGTAGCAGTGGGTTTTGGCATCAAGACCGCCGAAGATGCCGCCGATATAGGCCGCCATGCCGACGGCATCGTGGTGGGAACAGTCCTGGTCGACGCGGTCGCCAAGTCCCTGGTGGATGGCAAAGCCAGCGCCGGCACGGTGAGCGCGGTGCGCGATCTGGTCGCCGATCTGGCCAGTGGTGTGAAGCGCGCCAGGGGATAACCCTTTCCACAGGCCCGCCAGCGGCTTTGCCCTGGGGCGCCGCCCCTGATAGAAATGCCACAATTATAAGCTTTGGTGACGCAGACGTCCCCCCGCGAGGCCCGCAATGAACTGGATCGACAACTTCGTCCGCCCCAAAATCCGCTCGATCCTGGGCAACAAGCCGCAGATCGCCGAGAATCTCTGGGTCAAGGATCCGGAGTCGGGCGAGATGGTCTTCTACCGCGACCTCGAGGCGAACCAGTGGGTGGTGCCCAATTCCGGCTACCACATGAAGATCAAGCCGGCCGACCGGCTCAAGACGTTCTTCGACAATGGCCAGTACAGCCTGGTGGCGGTACCCGGCGTGCCGCTTGATCCGCTCAAGTTCCGGGACCAGAAGCGCTATACCGACCGCCTCAAGGAGAGCCGGGCCAAGACCGGCTACGACGATGCCGTGCTGGTGGCTACCGGAGAGCTCTATGAGCGCGCTATCACCGTGGCCGTGCAGGACTTTGACTTCATGGGCGGCTCGCTCGGCATGGCTGCCGGCCAGGGCATTATCACGGGCCTTGAAACAGCCGCCAACCACAAGACGCCTTTCGTGCTGTTCGTCGCCTCAGGGGGCGCGCGCATGCAGGAAGGCGTGCTCAGCCTGATGCAGATGCCGCGCACCACGGTTGCCGTACTGCGCCTGCGCGAAGCGGGCCTGCCATTCTTTGTAGTATTCACCGATCCTACCACCGGCGGGGTGACGGCATCTTACGCGATGCTGGGCGATGTCCATATTGCCGAACCAGGCGCGCGCATCGGCTTTGCCGGCGCCCGTGTCATTGAACAGACCATCCGCGAAAAACTGCCCAAGGGCTTCCAGCGCTCGGAATATCTCTATGAGCACGGCATGGTGGACATGGTGGTGCATCGGCACGATCTGCGCGCGACGATCGGTTCGCTGGCCGCAATCCTGAGCAAGTCCGAGGCACCAGGGGCACTGGCGAGCGCCCCGACGCCCGCCTCCTCGCGCAGCACGATGCGGGACGCCGCAGTGGCTGCCGAAGGCGATGATGCCGAGCTCGACGCCCCGCCCAGCGCGGCGCATGCCGAATAACCGGTTTACTCCAACTTAAGTATAAATGGGGTAGTTCTGATACCGACTGCTGCATGCCGGTGATCTCGTGTCACCGGCATGGCTATTGCGCAGTGCAAGGATCAGTTCATGCTCAACATTTACATGCCGATCGCCCGCAAACTGCCTTTGGCGCTGTTGGGTTCCGCTCTGCTGGTCAGCCTCGGCGTCGGTCTGGCAAGCTATGAGATTGGCAGCCAGGCCTTGCGCAGCGCGGCCGAGACCAATCTGGAAACGCTGGCGAGCGAACGCGCGGCTGCAGTGTCGAACTATCTCAAGACCGTAGAAGACGATCTGCTGGCCACCTCGCGCTCGGAAGCGGCAACGCAGGCGCTGCGTGATTTCGGCGGCGCCTGGCTGCAGTTCAAGGTCGATCCGACCGCCGAAGTGCGCAAGCTTTATGTCGACGACAATCCCAACAAGGACGATCTCTCGGCGCTCGAGACCCTGGGCACAACCGGTGGATATGATGCCACCCATAGCCGGTTCCATGCCGGTTTCCGTGATCAGGTGCGCGCGCGCGGGTATCGCGACCTCTACCTGTTCGACCTCAAGGGCAATTTGCTCTACTCGGTCAGCAAATCGAGCGACTTTGGCACCAGTTTTGCTGCTGGGGGGCCTTTTGCCGATAGTGCACTGGGCAAAGTTGTTCAGGATGCACTCGCGATTGAGAACCCTGCCGACATGGTGGTGTCCGACTTTGCCGCTTACGGCCCTGCCGGCGATCTGCCCGCCAGCTTCTTCGCCAAGCCGCTGTTCAATTCAACCGGCCGCAAGCTCGGCGTTCTGGCGCTGCAATTGCCCAGCGAACGCATTGATGCGGTAATCGGGGACCGCACCGGCCAGGGCGAGACCGGCGAGGTCCTGGTGGTTGGCTCCGACGGCCTGTTGCGCTCTGATTCAAGCTTCAGCGCTGACAATGATGCTCTCGTGACGTCATTTGCCAGCCCCGTGCTGGACGCGGCGCTCGCGGGCAACCGCACCCATGGCGAGACCAGCAGCTATCGCGGCCTCGACATGATGGTCGCCGCCGCGCCGATCACCACGCGGGACCAGCCATGGGCGGCTGTGGCCGTCATGGCGTCCGATGAGGTACTGGCCCCGGTCACCAGCATGCGCAATACGATGCTGATGATTGGCGCGGGGCTGCTGGCCGTGGTCGCGGCCCTGGGACTGCTGTTTTCGCGCACCATCACCAAGCCGATTACACGGCTCACCCAGACAATGCAGGCGCTGGCGGAGGGCGATCTGGAGGTCGAAGTGCGCGGCGCACGGCGCACCGACGAATTGGGGGCCATGGCCCGCGCGGTCGAAGTGTTCCGCGAGAACGGGCTCAAGGTGAGCCAGATGACCCAGGCAGAAGCGGCCCAGGTCATCCGCAACCAGGCCGAGCGCGCCGCCATGATGCAGGCGCTGCAGCGCGCCTTCGGCAATGTGGTGGATGCCGCCATTGCCGGCGATTTCAGCAAGAGGGTCGATGCCCAGTTCGCCGATGCCGAACTCAATGCGCTGGCGGCCTCGGTCAATGCCCTGGTGGACACGGTAGACCGCGGACTGGGCGAAACCGGCGACGTCCTGGCGGGACTGGCCAATACCGACCTGACGCAGCGTGTGACCGGCAATTTCGAGGGTGCCTTTGCCCGCCTCAAGAACGACACCAATGCGGTGGCGGAAAAGCTGGGCGAAATCGTGGGTCAGTTGCGCAATACGTCGGGGGCATTGAAGACGGCCACCGGCGAAATTCTTTCCGGCGCCAACGATCTGAGCGAGCGCACCACTCGGCAGGCGGCCACCATTGAAGAGACATCGGCAGCGATGGAACATCTGGCCGGCACGGTGATGGAGAATGCCAAGAAGGCCGAGATCGCCAACAAGCAGGCGCTGGCGGTGTCCCAGACCGCCGAGGAAGGCGGCGTGGTGATGGGCCAGACCACCGAGGCGATGGATCGGATTACCCAGTCTTCAGCCAAGATCTCCAACATTATCGGGCTGATCGACGATATCGCCTTC
>TARA_R110002124_G_scaffold76753_2_pt1 | contig 50110 bp, 69 predicted proteins | sample TARA_R110002124 | Tara Oceans TARA_R110002124 (sample SAMEA4397445) | marine metagenome | biome: Polar Biome; feature: [SRF] surface water layer (ENVO:00010504); material: water (ENVO:00002006), including particulate matter (ENVO:01000060) such as... | depth 5 m
CATTTTCGGCATCTGCCGCCGCTCGAATTTGGTCATGGGTTAGGACGGCGGCGTCCTCGCACTCGGCAAATTTGCGCATCGCCACGGGATGGATATCGGATACGCAGGCCGGCGGACCGCCGATCGACATGCACATGGAAACGATCAAGATCCACATCACGGGGTTTTCCCACTGCGATGATCCTCGATCCGGGCGTTGCGGGCTTTCAGGGCGTAGAAGATGACGCCGATGAACACAGCCGCCCCGACCCAGGGCAGTACCGCTTGCACCACGTCTGCAAGCCCGACCAAATCCAGCACGCGCTCGGCGGTGTCACGCGCCTCTTCTGCCTGTGTCAGCGCCGGCGCAATCTGCGCGGCCACCGATCCTGCAGCGCCGAGGACACCAAGCCCGACCTGGGCATTCGCCGCCGTGATAATGCGACTGCCTTCTGGCACGCCCGCCGCCCGTTCTGCCGCGACTGGCCGCGGCTCTGCGCTGGCCAGCGCCTCCGTCAGCGCCACATCGATGATCGGCACAAGTGGCATCCCATGGTCATCGCGAAACGCTAGGATCGCCGCGCGGGTGCGAGGCCCGATCTGACCATCAACCTGGCCCACCTCGTGATAGCCAAGCGCCTTGAGGCGCGCCTGCACCTCGCGCACCGAAAGCGTGACAGCCGGCGCCACATTGCCCGCGCGCCGCACTCCAAGCAGCCGCGATTTTGAATAACGCTGGATCGTGACGGCATCAGATTGGTTGCCGCCCAGAACCTCAATCATGGCGCCCGCCGTTTTCACGAAGAAGCCGACATGGCCCTGCCAGGATTTCGAACCGCGCGAGAAGATGACGATGTCGCCTGTCTGCGCATCCGCCAGATCAACCGGAATGCCCCAATCCAGATAGGACCGCGCGTTGAGGCGTCGAGTGGAGCGCAACCCAGCTCGTTCCAAGCAGTGGCCCACAAAGGCCGCACACCAGGCGACGGAGTCATGTTCCACCCAGTCGTGGCCAACAGAGGCATACATTTCCATAAGGGCCGGGTTGTCTTCGGGGCCCGGGCCCTCGGTGGTGCCAATATAAGATTGGGCGATGTCAAAAGGGGTCATACTGGCCTCCTTGCAAAAGAAAACGCCGCCCCTAAGGACGGCGTATGGTCAGGTGATCAATGTTGGGCGGGTATTATTTCTTGCGGCCAATCCAGGCGCACAGCAGGCTTTCGGCGCCACGCGGACCGAGATAGGCGAGTGTGGCCACGAACCCAGTTGAGACCGGCTGGGTCAGGCCAATGTAATTTGCCGCGGCATCGCCAATGAGCGCCATGCCCACGGCCACTGGGATTTCCCAGAGAAGCTCCTTGCCAAAGAAGCGACGGTTGCCGAGTTTCACCTCACCGGAATGCCACATCAGCCGGCCGGTGAAGGCGCCGATCAGGGTGGTAATGGCCCCGCCAAAGAGGTGGTTGATGGTTTCTATAAAACTGTTGTCCGGCATCTCCCTGCCTCCTTGGTCTCAGAACGGCCCGGTTGCATCCGGATCGATGATGGGTGGCACATTCGCGTTTGGCGCCACCGGTGCGGTGGTTTCAGCCCGCGCATTTGTGCCCGCGCCGAGCTGAGGCTGTTTCAGCTCCAGCGTGGTGACAAAGCCGCCCGCGCGGGTCAGCGTGTGGGTCACGGCTTCAATGCGATAGGACCCGTCCACATTGGGCCGCGTGCCGGACACGGTGCAAAGTCCATCGGGCACCGCCGCCGTGTTACCCTCGATGACCACCGTGCCTTCGCCCGCATCCCGGGCGGTTGTTGCGGCATCGCTCTCGCCCTGCTGGGTGGTTTCCTGCTCGCCCGCTCGGGTAAAACGATCGGCGTAGATGCTTGGTACATCAACGCCGGTTGCGCGTTCGACAACCTGCCAAGCCCCGGCTGCCACATCATACCAGCGGCCGCGGACCGTCCCGAACTGCGGCCGACCGAGGCTCGGGGCAATGTCCCAACTGTGCAAGTTCTGGCCCCAGGTTGCCGCAATGGCCGTCGCGTAGTCCGCATTGCGCTTTGAAAGCACGATCCGCCCGCCGTTGACCCGGAAGTTGCCACCGATTTCGCGAGCAAGCCGCTCACCCATTGCAATCAGGCTTTCGTCACGCATTTCAAAATAGCCGCGGGTCAGATTGCGCAGCGCCGGATCGACCTCGATCTGCGTGATCTCGGCATGCGCCGCTGCCTCGCGCAGGATCGTCTGTATTGTCGCCCCATCCCAATGGCGCTGTTGGCCCTCTTTGGCCCGGCCCGTCGTATCCATGCCCTTGGCCATGATGCGGAGACGCCGGCCGGCGTTGCGGGTGCCGGAGGATTTCACCTCATCCACCGTGCCCTCGAAGACAACGCGCAGCCCCTCGCTGTCCCAGCCAAGCGCAATCGAGACCGGCGCGCCAATCTGCGGTAGGACAATGCGTCCATCGGTGTCATCAATTTCAAGATCCGCGCTGTCGGTATGGGTGCCGACCTTGTCCGAGACTTGCAAACCCAAAAGGACCGGCATCAATGCCGTGGTGATATTCGTGCCCGCCACGGCCACATTGAAGAGCGCACGCTTTGACATGATGCGCCCTCACCAAAGCCGGATCGGATCCAGAACCTGCTGCGCCCGCGGGATCGGTATTGGCATCTCGAAGCTTGTGCCCACCGGCAGGGTCTGGCCCAGATCCGCAAGCCCTGGGTTCAGATCGTAGATGGCCTCCACAAGCCCCGGCATTGGCCGCTTGAACCGGCGCCAAACGATCACCGACACTGTCAGCTCGTCGCCTTCGACGGTGACGGTTTCGATCACCGGGTCCATAGGAGCACATCCGCCAGAAGAGAGAAGAAGGACCCCGCACTTGGCGCGCTGGCCCGTTTCACAGTGATGTCGACATCGATCACCTTGCCGACGCCATTGCGGCCCAGGTAGGAGGCCCGTTCAGTGACAGAGAGGATATTGACCCAGCCCATCAAGACCCCATCGCCCCGCATCATATATTGCGGCCGTCCCGAGGCGCGCGCTTGCGATAGAAGCGTCAGCTGCCCCATACCACCGAACTTTTCTGGATAGAGACGTGCCTTTATGGTCCAGCTTTCCGGGCCTTCGCCGACATATTCAAGGATTGGCCGCGCCCCGAGCACGGGCTTTTCGGCGTAGCCGGCCTCCGTGCCGTGGCTATAGCCATCGGTGTTGAAGGGCAGGATTTCGAATTGGACGGGTCCGAGCATCATCAGCATCAGGCAAACCTCAGCCCGGTATCGGCATAAACACCCCGAAACGCTTCGCGGATTTGGTCCCGCAGCTGGCGGGTGATTTCTGCAGCGAGCTGCTGCGGGTCTGCAGTCGCGCCCGTGATGGTGATCGGTGCATTGACCGAAACCTCCACCGACCCCGCACCGCCCATACTGCCCGCTGGGTTCACATAACCATTGCGGTTGGCGGTGATGAGTTCGGGGCCGCGCTCGCCCACGAGGTATGTGCCCCCGCGCGAGATGGGACCACCTGCTGCGCGTGTACCATCAACACCGGAGAATTCATCGACAGCCACGGCTGGGGCTTCGGCCCCACCGCCGAGCCAGGCCGGCATTGAAGGCCAGCGGATGATGTTCGTCAGATCAATATTGCCGATTGCTTCGACGATACGGGAGGGAATACCCCGGATCCAAGCGATCAGTTCTTCGAACTTGGCGACCATCCCATCCCAAAGCGCCTGGATCGCCTCAAGCCCCTTGTCGTAAAGCCCGGTCACAAGCCCTGCAAAACCATCGATGATCCGGCCGGTCAGATCGGCCGCGTTCTGGGCTATGCGGGCCTGCTCCTCTTCGGAGAGCACCTCCTGCTCGAAAAGCCCTGAACTGAAGAACCCGGTGATCGCATCCACCGCCGCCCCGAGGGCTGACCCGAGCCCCGAGAAGGCGCCAGAAATGGCCTCGGTGATCGGCGTCAAGAAGCTGAGCTTTTCGCCGAGCCAGTCCAGCGGGCCTTGCAGGCGTTCGGAGATCGCTTGGCCGACGCCCGAAAGCGTAGCCTTGATCCGGTCCCAATAGCGGTAGATCGTAAAGCCTGCCGCTGCGACGGCGGCCGCAACAGCTGCGAACGTGGCCCAAACGGGGGCCGAAATAGTTGCCACGGCGGCCCCGATGGCGGCAATGCCAGAGGACAGCGCCCCAACACCCGGCACTGCCAGCGCAATGCCGGTCAGGCCCGCACGAAGTCGCCCGAGCGTCCCAAGAGGCTGTCCGCCCATCGACGCCAAAGCTGATTGCAGCCCGATCATTTCCGTGGCGGCTGTCCGCGCGCCAATTGCCGCGCGTCCGATCGTATTGTAGCCCGCCGCAATCATCGAGAGCACACCGCCGCGGCCTAAGAGTCCTGCGAACTGCAACGCCGACATCGCACCCTTGAAGGCGATGACCGCCGCGGTGGCGCCCACCAACGCAAGCGTCACTTCCGGATAGGCGGCCGCCAGTTCCGAGATCCGCATAATGAGTGGCGTTACCGACTCTGCAAGCGACGTGATCGCCGGCATCAGCGCATTGCCAATAGTGACCTGCAGCTCGGTCAGCACGTTCTGGAACCGCTGCATATTGGCCTGAAACGTGTTGTTGCGCGCTTCGAACTCGGCAAAGGCAGAGCCTGCATAATTCGCGCGATCGCCCACCATGCCAAGCGTGTCTTCCACGAGGCCGAGGTTGGTCAGGAGCGGCCCCAATGCCCGCGCCTCATTGCCAAAAAGCTGGCTGGAGATCGCCGCTTGCTGCTCGCGCGGGATCTGGCTGATGCGGCGCAGCACATCAAGCGTCGTGCCGACCGCGTCTTCCTGCATGCGCCGCGCGACGGCTTCTGCATCAAGCCCAAGCTCTTGGAACGCCTCCCTCTGTGCACGCGTGGCTGCGGACCCGCGTGTGAGAGCCGCCCCCATGTTCCGGAAACTCGTCGCTGCCACCTCGCTTTGGGCGCCGGCCGCCAGCATGGCTGAGGCAAAAGCCGAGGTCTCTTCAGCAGAAAACCCGAACATGGTCGCTTGCGCCCCGACGCGGCGCACCACATCGAAAATATCGGCCGCACTCGAGGCCTGGCTGTTTGAGAGATGGTTCATGGCATCTGCCAGAGAAACCGTCTCGTCAATCGTGAGCCCCAGGGCCGTCATCAGGTTCGCCATTGAGGCGCCGGCCTGATCAGCGCTGATGTCGAACGCAACCCCGATCCGCGCGGCGGCATCGGTGAAGCGAATGAGGTCTTGCCCCGCGATCCCGGCCTGTCCGGCAGCAGCCGCAATTTCCGCCAGGCCCGTTACGGCGAGGGGAATGTCCCGCGAGAGGGCGAAGAGATCCTGTTGGAACTGAGCAAACCCTTCCGGTGTCGGAAAATCCACCACCTTGCGCACATCCGCCATGGCGCTTTCAAACTCGGACGCCGCGGCGATCGGCCCACCGATGGCTTCGCGCAGCGCGTAGAAGCTGGCAGCGGCATCCACTAGCCCACCCCGTGCAGTGGCCAGCGCGCGGTTGTTGCGCGTGATCGCTGCATTGAGACGATCCCCGAACGTCATCGGCAAGCCGTTGTTTTCTCGGATCCGGGTCGAGATGCCCGCCAGCGCATTGGCGGCCTGGCGCGCAGGGCTTGTGACGCGATCGAGCAGCTCGATCACCAACTGGGAGGTTAGCGTTGCCATGGGGTCAGGTTCACTTCAGTATCGCGGCGCGCGCCAAACGACGGGCCTCGGCGTGCCAGAGCACCAAGTCAGGCCAGTCCATGTCCATCAGGTCGGTCAGAGGCGTATTCAGCCAGTGGGCAGTTTCGGCTGTGACGGCGCGCCAGTCGCGGATGCCGTGCCCTTTGGGAAAAAACCGGCGATCACCTCGGAGATCGCGGTAAAATCATCCGTGTCCATGTCTTCGATCGCCTCGCGCGGCAGGTCGGTCAGAACGGCGGCCATGAGAATGCCCTGTTCCAACTGATCCTCAATCCCGGCCAACGCATCCTGCAGAGTCTTGAGGTCCTTGACCTTCGGCTTCTTGACGCTGACCTCGGTCAAGGTCTGATCGCCCAAGGTGATCGGCACCGAAAGCGGCAGTCGTTTATTGTGATGCTGTGGCATGGGCCCTCTCAAAATCCGTTGGGAATGCGCAGGATGTTGCGTTCATCCGCGTTCTGGGAAGTGCCATCCACGCGCCAATCTGCGGTGAAAAAATCCCAGTAGAGTTTTTCGACCCCGCCAAAATGCAGCTCATAGTGCAGGATTTCCGAGATCGAATAATCAAAGCCCTGCATTTCGCCGCGCTGGAAGGCTTCCGGATTTGCTGCCCCAAGCCGGCCCTCGAGCACGGCTTTGGCCTCGATGGCCTCGCCCGTGCGTTTCGATCGGATAGACCCATAGGCGGTGAACTTCTTGCGCGACGCGGCCCCCAGCCCAAACTGGGTCAAGAGGTCTGGGTCCCAGCCCGCCAGCTTGAAGCTGGCCTCCAGTTTCTGAATGCCGACGGCCACCTCGATCTGCACGCGCGAGCCGCCCGGGTGATAATCCTGAAAGCTTTCCTGCAGATTGGGCAGCTGCAATTCGGTCAGCGTCAGGTGTTTCGAGGCGGTCGGATCCTCATCGCCGCAAAAGAGGTTTGCGGCCTCCATGATGTAGATATTGCTCATGAGGGCTCCTCTTAGCCTGTGATGGTGCCAACCTGCGCGAGCAGGTCATCCAGAAGCGCATCGAGCGCCGGGCGATACCGGGCAGATTGAATGCCAAGATAGCGCAGCACCGGCGCCTCTTCGGCGGCAAAGCTGACGGTGAAGCGGCCCTGGCGCAGTTCCTCGGGCGTGTTCTGATCGCGGGTGAACTTCAACTCAAAGCCCAGAATGTCGCCATCGGCCTTGAGGTTGCGAAGCCCCGTTTCCATCGTGTTCAGGATGGCCTGAATGGTCTGGCCGGTGACGTTGAAGCGCCCGAGATAGAAGCGCAGGGTCCGGAGCAGCATCAGATGGATGAAGTCCCGCCCGCGCGTGACATTATAAAACCGCCAAAGATCATCCTCTCCGGCATTGTCGGTTCCGACGAAAATGAAACCGCCCTGACCGATGGCGCTTTCAACGCCCATTTCGCCCCTCAGAATGACACCGACATTGGCCGAGAGCAGGCGCTGCCCCTCGGTTGCGCCATCCGTCAGCGAAAAGTTGATGGGCCGAGAGGGGCCGACAATGCCCTGCACCGGTTGGTTGGCCCAGGAGTGGAACGGCCTGCCTTGCTTTTCGTGATCGCGGCGCACACCAATGCCTATAATGGCAGGTGATGCGGGTTGGACCACACTCACGCCCTCTGCATAGACCTTCACCGCCGGATCGACGGGAATAAGGCGCGACGAGGAAATCGTCTCGCGCCAGTCGATGGCGTCTTGCTCTGTCGTGGCCGGGCCTTCGACCACAGCATGGGCGAGGAGCTTTTCGCAGATGGGCGGCAGCGCGGCGGAGACCGGGTTGGCCTCAGCCCCCGTGCGCTGGCCGGTGAAACCTGGCGCGCAAAGCAGTCGCGGGATCATGCCGATCTCAGGACCTGCCCGCAGGAAGGCCGAAAGGCCCGTCAGCGCGCCGTCGCCCACGACATTGGCAATCGTTGCTGCGGCGTCGACACCGTCTTCGACGCGAACCAGGACCACCTTGGCAGCGACCTGGAATTCGCCGAGCTGCGCGTTGAGCAGAACCAGCGCATCCTTCAACGTGCCGGCGTCCCCAAGAGCGGTCAGCTTGGCCGCATCGTCGGAATAAAGAAACACTGGGTCATCGGCGGGAAACACCGCCGCATCCGCATCAGGTGCAGTGCCGATGATGCCGACCACCGACATATCGCTCCAGACTGGTGGGCGTGGCTCATTGTCGATCCGCGTGATCGAAATCCCGAAAGTCGGGTCGGACATGACTGTCCCTCCTCAAAAATGTCAGGGCAAAAGGCGCGGGTCAGTAGGACCCGCCATCCACTGTGGTGATCTGGGCCTGCAGGCCATCGAGAGTGCTTTGCAGGTTGGAGACCTGGGCAATCGTGTGCCCATGGCTGCTGGCCGCCTTGCTGGCGAGCTGGGCGGTGAGCGTTGGGATATCGCCGATCCCGAGCGCCACGGTGCCGGTTTGCCCGTTCACCGAGGATACCGGACCATTGGCCAGCACGCTTTCGGCCACGGCCGCGGCATCAGCGGCATCATGAGCGGCCTGCTGGGCCAAAAGCAGCGTGTTCGCCACATTGGCGGCCGCCTCGATCAGAGCCGTGGCGAGGCCCGCGCTTGCGGAAATTACCCAATCATTGTGCTGCACGGCACCGATGTCGCCGTGCATGGCGACAACCTCCCCTGCGAGCCCACCGTTTTCGCGGGCATAAGCGGCCACCCGAAACACTGCCCAATCGTTCAAGCTATCCGTGCCGCCCCGGGAGATCACGACGTAGGGCGTGGGCGCAAAGAGCGCGCGCGCCGGTGTGTCATCGATCTCAAAAGTGGTCTCGAGCCCGACCGCAAGCGTCAGCGGCGTTGCCGATGTCGCCACAAGAAACCCGTTTTCTGCGGCGGCAGATGCTGTGGCCAGCGCGGGCCCCAGGACCTCATTCACCCGGGTCAGACCAAGCGTGACCAGATTATCGGTTGCCGTCCCGATCTGTTCCAGCTGGGTATTCAGTTCCGCGAGGCTTTCCGCAATAAGTCGATAGCGGCGGTTGAAGAAATCCCGGTCGAGATCCTGATTGTCGCGCACGCGCAGGTCTTCAAACCTCAGCATGGCGTCAGCCTTTCTTCAGCGGTTCGGATGTCGCGATTGCCTCGGGATGCTCGGCCTGCAGGCCCTCAAAGATCGCTGCCGTCACGGTATAGCGCGCGCGCGTCCGAAACTGGGCACCGGCAAATTCAAGGGGACGGTTCACCGTCACCCGGTAATGGGTCGGCTTAGAGGCCATGATAGGTCTTTCCTTGTGTGTATTTGGGCAGCCGAGATCAGCTCTGCGCGTATTCGATCAGCTCACTGACGAGGAACGGCACCGCCGCGCTGACGGTCGAGCCAACGATCTTGACGGCGTAGGTGCTGACCGAGGTCACGTTGAAGATCGAGGTCCGCCGCACCGTACCATCAGCCAAGACCACGTCTTCAACCACATCTGCCGCCTCGGTGCCGGTCAAACCCGCCCCGGTCAGCAAAGTGACTGTGCAATCGTGGTTTGCCTCTTCAAAATGCTGCAGATCGGTGACCACCTTGACGCTGGTTGTGGGCGAGCCAAGCGTGCGGGCCTCTGACACCCAGGTGAAGGCCGTTTTCGGGCGCGTGGCCACGGCCTGCGATCCGGTCAAGCCAAAGCCCGGCATCAGGTCCGTGGTGCCGGTGAGCGTCACCCGCAGCGGCAAAATGGCGGGCAGCCCCGAAAGATCAGGGCCGCTGGTATCACCATCGAGTGCCACCCAGGCCCCGTTCACTTGCACTTCGATGTCTGTGCGACAGGCCGGCGGGGTCACGCCCGGGTGCAGCACGTCGAGATCAAGAATACCGCCTGCCAGCTGCAGGGCCGTCAGTTCGACTGAGAGCCGCGTGCGCTCGAAGCGCGCAAAGTAAAGCCGCATCTTCATGTCATCGACGAGATTGCCCGCAAAGAACGCGCCGTCGGTCGAGACGAAGAAGGTGCCTTGCACCACCCCGTTGTCGGTATTGGTCATGGCCACATAGTGATCGCCCGTGGTGACCAGCACGATCGCATAGCGACGCCCCGCCGTCAGGAAGGTCGGCGTGATCGGCAGCTTGGTTTCGACGAGCGACGGCAGGCCCACTTCCGTGGAAATCGCTCCAACTTGGATATCCAGAACCGGCAGCGTTGTGCGCGAAATGACCCGCGACAGATCCGGCATGCCGAAGGCGGTCTCGGTGACCAAAACCGTCACATCACCTGCCGCAGCCTTGCGCGAGAAATAAAGACCCACCTGGCTTAGCCAGCCATCCTGCGAGTTCAGAAAGGTTTGTGCCACTTGCTGGCCATTGATCGTGGCCGTGGTGGTGACCCGGTCCCAATATTGCTCCTCATAGGTGTCGATCCAGAAGCGGCGCACCCGGATCCAATGCACATTGCCATTGGGCACCCGCGCGCCGTTCGGCATGCGGTCCGGCAGGCCATTGGTGACCTCCCAAGTCTCGCCCGCGCGGCGGAAGATATTACCCGCAAGATCATAGGTGCCCTGGCGCCACCAGCGGCTATTGGTGCAGACCACCATAGAATTTCCATAGCGCCGCCGCGTGCGGGCGCGCGTGAGTTGACGGATCTCGGTGGTCTCGAACGTGTATTGCGCAAGCCGTGTCTCGGAGGCGTAGCCCGTCAGATCAAGCCGGACGCCATGGGCATATTTGGGCAGCACAAAGCCGCTGGTATTGGCGATATAGACGTTGTTCGGGTTCAGAAGCGCCAGTTCTGAGGTTTCCGCCCCAGCCCGCGGGAAGCGAATGCCTTCCTCGACCACGGCATCGAAACTGGGATGATCAACGTTCGACTCCTCCGCCGTCAGGAAATGGTTGGTGCCGTAGTAGATATAGGCGCCCGGCGCATAGACTTCGGTGCGCAGCTCATCGAGCTGTTCGGTCAGTTCCACAATCTCGGCCTTGGTCGCATAGCCCGCGAGCCGGTCAGCCAGGGCAGACAGGTCGGTGCGCAACGTGTCCACCTGGCCGCTGATTTGGCCGCGCCAGTTTTCAAGTGCGATTGTCCGGTTTGCAACATTGCGCAGGTTCGGCAGTTGCGTGGCCTGCCATTGCTCGATCGCGACCACGCCGGAGGTGTCCAAAAGCACATAGGCGATGACCGTGACATTGGCATCTGTCGCCGGATAGCTCGGGTCTGGCCCCTCGGTGCCTGCCACCGTGGAAATCTCCGCGCGGCGCAGGCTTTCCATCGCCACGGACTGCGGCTCTGTGGTGCCAGTTTGCGCGTCGATCAGGAAATCCCGCGGCTGGATATCGGTCTCGACCTCTTGGCCGAAGCTGACGATCGCCACGCGTTTGCGGGTCACCAGTGGCAGCACGTTGAAGAGATCAACGATCATATCCTCGCCCCGCGCATAGACCGCGCCACCGGCGTAGAGCCGGCCTGCCGACAGGGTGAGTTCCGTGGCCGCCGTCTTCGTGGCAGAAAACCCCGAATAAGCTTTGCCAGCTTCAAGCGCATCGCGCACGATGTGATCCATCGAGGCGCGGCCAAAATCCTGCATGTTGTTGAGATCGGCGGATTGCAGCTCCTGGCGATCACGGTAGATGACGGTGCGTTCCATGCCTCAAACCTCTGTCAGTGTGCCAAGCGTGATGTCACCCACCGCGCGGCGGTCGCCCGGTCGCGGCACGCGCCAGGTCTTTGTATTGATCAGGACCTTGTCCCGGAGCGATTTGGCGACCATCACCGCCTCCCGCACATCGGCGACGGGCTTGGTGCTGGCGGCCACGACATAGCCATTGACGAACCGGCCAGCCGTCCGCGGATGGCGCTTTCCCGTGATGCGGGTCAGCACCTCGGCCGTATAGGGCGGCATCCCAAGGCGGGTGTAGCCGAGATGGGTGGAGCGTTTGCGCTCATCGAGCACGCGGTCCGGGTCGTGGATGTGCCAGCGGTCGTAGAGATGGCGCCAGGCGATTGTTTCCGGCAGGCAGGCGCCAGAGACCCGCTGCCCTGCAGCCCCTGGAAACAGAGACGTCGCCTGTGCGGCATGCTTTTCCGCCACTTGCTGCGGACGAACGTCGATCAGATCACCTTTGGGCAAGACCGTTGTGTATTGCTCCCGCCCCAGCCGATAGCTGTAGGTCTCGTCGCGCGGGATACGTACGATCCGCTGGCGCACACCGATATCGTCGATCAGGAAGGCCTGCGGTTTTGGCGCGACTCCGAGATGAATGGCCGCCGTGGGCTTGGGCGAAAGCACAACCTCGTCATAGGCAATCGCGTTGAAGGCGCCAACGCGTTCTGGGGTCACCGTGCGAACCGTCAGATTGGTTTCCGCGCCTCGGTCATAGAGTTTTGCCGTGCGGATGTATTTGGTCTCGGCAATCGAGACCGGGTTGTTTGGCCCCGCGAAGGCCGTGCCCGGGCCGTCTGGCCCCGACAGAAACCGGGTGTTCCGGCCGGAAACACCCCGGGCAACGAAGGGATAGATCCTCAATTGCGCGAAGCGATCAAGATAGGCCGCGCGTTCCGTCTCGGTCAGCGCCTTTGACAGATAGGTCTTGGCCGGCGGCACGATGAAGCGCCGCGCTTCCGCGCCCATCACCGCAAGGGCTTCGGCGATGGCGGTCTGTGTGCCCTTGATCGCATGAAACGGAAGCGATCGGGCTGTCCGGGCGCGTTTTTTCTCCTCCGACCAATCCTTGTCCCAGAGATCGACCGATAGGCCCCAGGCGAGCCAAGGCAGATGAGGTACTGGCACCACCGTGGGCTGGACGAGCTTGCGCAGGCCGATCGGCAGGTCAGCGATGCGCGCGCCGGTGAGGTCAGCGGCCTCCTCAAAGGCCGTTCGGTTGTCGGGTAGCAAGGTTTCTTGAACCGTCATCGTGCCGCCTCCGGATATTTCAAGTTAGGTCGGCATCCTGTGCTTTGCTGTTGGCGCCATGCAGAGCTACACTCTGAGACAAAGGGGTTTGGCCATGACGACTTCAACAACGCTGTCACCGGACTTTGAAATCACGCTGCCACGTGATCTTTGCGTGCGACGTGGATGGGTTCCTGGCCAGGATTTCATTCTCCTGCCCAAGCCGAGTGGTGTGCTTATTCTTCCCGTCTCAAGCCTAGACGAGCTGAAAGGAATAGCGACAGGCGCATCAGCCCGCGATTTCCGTGAAAGGTGATCTACGCGTCGCGCAAATCAGCAACCGTGATGGTGATAGCCTCCACGGCGTAGACCTCGGTCGGCCCCAGAACGATATCTGCAGAAGGCGAAAGCAAATCCACTGAATGCACGCCCTCCTGGTGCAGTTTCGAGAAGATGGCTGATCGACGCAGGTTCATCCCCAGCATGCGGTTTGCTTCCACCCAATCGGTCAGCGCTGTGACGGCGCAATCGCGCACCAGATTGCCATCGGGCCCCGGATATAGCGTCAGTGTTGCCGTGATGGTCACCGGATGCACCCCGGGTCCGAGCACCTCAACCATATCGGTAAGCGGCCGGACGTCGTTGTCGATCAGCGAAAGGCGCACGGCTTCGCGTTCCTCGAGGCTAGGCATGGGATCATCGCCCGCGCGCAACATGGTCACCCGGACGCGACCCGGCGTCGTCATGATCGCACTCGCATCCCGCGCCCATGGGGCCGCACTGAGGGCGTGGTAAACATAGGCGCCCTCTGGCCCCGCGACAGAAAAGGCATCCGGAGCCAGCTGCACCCGCCGACGCAGGCGCGCGTCGTCTTCAGCAACCAGCGCGCCGGTTTCGTCATCGATCTGCATTCGGGCTGTCGCAAAGAGTGCGGCCAGATGATCGAGGTTCGTGCCATAGGCCGAGGCCAGGAGAACGGAGCGCGCCGCGTCATTGATCCGCGCGCGCAGGAACAGTTCCCGATAGGCAAAGGCCTCGATCAGCTTGCGCGCGGGCTCGCTTTCGAGATCGATGACGCCGGCGATATCCGGAAACCGCACGACCAGATCGTCACGCATGTCTCTGACGATGGTCTCGTAGTCCAGCGCCTCGATCACATCAGGCGGCGGCAGACCGGCCAGATTGATGGCGGTAAAACGGCTCATGCCAGGGCCTCACGGGTTTCAATCAGGACACCATCGGGATTCGCATAGGCATCAATTCGGCGCGCACCCTCCACGGTGTAATCGCCAAACATCGCCCGAGGGCGATATTCGCCCTCGAGAAAGACGTGCAAAGCGCCCACCCGCGTCACCTCGACAACCTGAATGCGTGTCACCCGGTAGCGCGGCTCGAACTGCTCGATGGCCGAGGTCACAGCCGCAAAAAAGTGCGTCACCTCGTTTGGACTGATCGTGCGCCCCATGAGGTGCGGCACGAAAGACCCATACCATTCCCGCATGACCCGGCTGCCAAACCGTGTGGTGAAGATATCCTGCAGGCTTTGCACCACATGCGGCCAACCCTCCAAAATACGGCCTGTCGTGGCATTCAGACCGACCGACGGATTGGGGGAACGGCGGGCCATAGTTTTGGGTTATTCCTTTGCCTCGGGGGCGTCAGGTTTTGCCGCAGCTTTTTCGGATTTCGTGGCTTTGGCAGCGGGTTTGACATCCAGCGCGCGCAGAGAACCGAGGCGGACCTCGTGTTCGGCCTGTTTTTCGGTGAGCTCCAGCACGGTACCCACGCCCGTATTGGTTTGGCCCGCCACAAAGCGGTCGGCGGTTTCGGTGATGGCGTAGCGTGGCATTTGCGTTTCCTTTTCAGTTGGCTGGTGCGCCGGTGACGGAAGGTCCGGAGCGCACGCCGCTATGGATGTGGCTGTCGCCGATATTCTTGCCATTGTGGCGGACCTCGCCGCCGGTGATTTCAACGTTGGCGCCGTCAACCTTGAAACGGACCCCCCCGACAGCGATCTCGAGGGAATCTTCGGCCAGGGTCACGGTGACAGCGCCAAAGTGCAGCACATTCTGGTCGGCTGCCGTCGAGGGCGACGGGTTACCACTCGAGTGGGTCAGCGGCACGGCGACTGCTTGCTGAAAATCCCCGTTCGGCGACATCGCCGTGAACTGCTGCCCGATGCTGGGCGGTGTATGGACCCGCAGGGCACCCGAGAATTGTGCATAGGGGATCCAGGGCGACAGAAACCGCCCCGAAATCCCATGCGCAGGGCCGAAGTCCAGCCGGATCCGTTGGGCCTCGGTGTCAACCTCAGCCACAGTGCCGTGCCGCATCATACCCGAGAGGCGGCGTTCGAGCTCGGCGATGCGCGCGGCGAGTTCCACCAATTCGCGGATCGCCATGTCAGGACCCCGCTGCCGCGGTAATCGACGCATCAATTGTGGTCACACGGTCGCCTTCTTCATCGAAGATGACTGTATCCAATGGCACTGGATCGCCTTGATCGTCGAGCGCGGGCAAAACGCCAAGCTGATCCATGACGTCCAGTGGAACACCCAGCATCTGCGCAGTGCGCGCCCAATCGGGGACATCATTGCCCTCGATCTGCTCGCGCAGCATGGCAGCAATAGGCGCCAAGGTTTGATCGACCTCCATCAGCACAAGGACCTCGCCCCAGGCTGTGCCGGGCGGGATGTCCGCCCCCGCCGCTGGCGTGTCGACCAGGTCGCAGGTCAGAACCAATTGCCGGGCGGCAAAGCGCACACCGTTTTCCGATGACGCCCCACGGCGAGAAAGCCGCCGGGTCACGCGGGGAACCAGTTTCATCCAGGCGCGCGACCACGCATTGTCATCGCAAGTCAGCGCCCTCGTCACCTGGTGCTCCATCATGTCGAGCGTCAGCTCCATCCCCTCATCTGTGTGCGGAATGGCGATAGTGATCTGGCCGCCCTGACCGTCACGGGCAGGCACCTCGACACGCGCCGCGATCGCGAGTTCGATGACCAGATCGCAGCGTTGCGCGTCCCCGGCGAGGTCACGGCCGGTGACGTCGGCCTCGTGCTCATCTGTCGTCAACACCAGAAGTGGCTGGCGGTTTTCGGCGATGGTCTGATCGATTGGATCCACCGCGCTGTCGAACACACGGGCACCTGCCAAGGTGCGGTCCCTCAGCGCACGAGCCGCGGCAAGCCGCATGACGAGGCGTGACAGGCTCATGCGATTTCATCCTCTTGGACAAGGATCAGGGTCAAGTCGCCCAGATTCGAGGTGGTGACCCTTGAAATCGCATAGCTCGGCTGCCCGCTGCGTGCCGTCAGGACCACTACATCGCCGGTGATCGGCATCCAGGGCAGCTGATCGATCTGTGGCTTGGCGATCCAGAACTCGGCGGCGGCGGTGGACAGCTTGGTCGTGCCCGACATTCGCCCACCACGCGCTTTGCCACGGAGGTCCTCCTGCGCGGGGCCAGCTGAGAATATGCCATAGGTCATTGTCTCGGGGCGGTCTAGATCGGCGCTGCGTTCCGCGTATTGCGTGGAGACACGAGGGCGCAAAAGGGCCGGTTCGGCGAAGACCGCCTTGACCGCTGCGCTGGTGTGGGCATCCAAGTCATTAAAAAGAGACATGTGAATATCACCGACACAAGGAAATGCAGATGGAAGACACGCCCATCAAAAACGCTGAGGAACATCGACAGGCCCTTCAGCAGATCGAACGGCTATGGCACGCCGCCCCCGGTTCACCCGACGAAGTCAGACTGGAAAAATTGGTGACCGCAGTGGAGGCCTATGAAGCGCAGAAGTTCAGCGGGTGGGACGAGGAGCAGACCCAAGGCTGACATCCGCCGTCAGACCTTACTGGTTCGGCAGACCCCGAGTTTAAACCCAAGGGCTCTGACTGCCGCCAATACCAGCGAAAATGGCGGGTCATTCCCATCACGAAATGCCTCAAGCAACGCAGTAGGCTCTATGCCAACTTGCGCGGCTATGCCTTCGGGGCCGCGTGCTCGGATTACGTCACCGATGGCCCCAATGATCACCAGAGCGTCACCATCATCGAAAGCAGCTTCCAAATACGCGTCCTGCTCGACACGCGTCTGAAGATGTTCCTGAATATCCCAGTCCGTGATTTCGTGAGGCATATTGCTGCTTTCTACGATGCGGCCAGCAGTACGTTGCTCTGGATGTCATTCAAACGCAACGCCTCTTCCAGATTCTGCTTGATTACGTCCGCTTGCCCGGGATCAGGACCCGCGGCCGCGTGCAGTAATGCAGGGCGTTCATCTGGAACTCGAGGTTCACACCCTTGCCGTTCTGCATTTCCCACTGCTTGCCATAGAGGCGCTGGCCGGGCGTGTTCACGGTCTCGATGTAATCGGCCGGCGCGTAGACCGTGCGGAAAAGCCCCGGCACGCCCGATGGCACGAGGTGGCACTTGTCGGTCTCGATGCCCACGCTCTGGCCGCCGCGGTAGTTCATCCAGGTGATGCCACCGAACTCGAAGGCGCCATAGATGCCGGAATTGCCCGAGTTGATATAGGCGTTCCGGAGCGAGGCGGCGTCGGCATAGCCCTTGTAGGTCTCGCGGACCTCTTGATGGGCGATCAGGTCGTCGAAGAACGCATCGCCGCAGAGCGCCATGATGCCTGTGTAAGGCAGCCCGTCCAGAATGCCTGCCATCTGTCGGATGACCCCGGCGCATTTCTTGCGGAGCGCGCCTTCTGCGGCGCTGGCATTGTCGAGGTCAAAATCGACCACCGCCTGCTGGCTTTCACCAAACTCGGTGAAATAGTCGAACAATACCGAGCCATCGGCATCAAGCAGCTGGCCTGTCTTGAGGATGTTCAGCCGGTGATATTCTTCCGTAAGGGCGAAGAACTGGCTCGCTTCCGCCGCGCGGTCCGCGATCTTCTGCTGCAGTCGTTCGACAGCGACTTCTTGGCCGAAGGCACGGACCTGCTGTACCTCGTCGGCGTAGATCGCATCATCGACCTGGAAGTGCGGCACCTTGAGCATGCGCATGGCGCGTTTCGATTTGTCGAAGGTCTGGCCCGGGCCGCCGCGCGGGCTCGCAGAGACCAGCATCCGGTTCTGCTCTTTGTCCTTCTCGATTGCGATGTCGAGCGTATCGATGCTGGTGGTCTGGAAGAGCCCCATCTGCCCGATGCGGGACGGGGTGTATTTGATCTCACGAAGCGCGTCCGTGAGGCGCATGACGCTGAAGGCGTCCTGACTGAAGATGTTGAGGATCGACATGGGAGGTCCTTTTATTGCGTCGGCGCGCCAGCAACTGGTCGCGCAAGATCACCCTGCGGCCCGAGGGTGCAGGAGATCGCTTTGGTTGAGTGGACGGCGTTTTCGCCTTGCCTTGCAGGCCTCGGCGCGCCACCGTTGCCACATGCAAAAAACGATGGAATATCGAGGGTATCAGGCCGAGGTTTCCGAAGAAGCAGGGCTATTGGTCGGGCACATTTCAGGCATCCGCGACAGGGTTGGCTTTCACGCGGAAAGCCTTGAGGCTTTGCGTGCAGCCTTCGAAGAAGCCGTGGACGATTATCTTGAGGTCTGCCAGGTGGTTGGTAAGGAGCCAGCCAGGCCTGACCCATAATCGCAAGATGGGATCAACTTACCGCACGACGATCCCGACGACCGCCAAGTCAGCTTGGGCGTCTGCCTTTTCTGCAGCTTGATCGCGGTCGGGGTGGTAGGTCAGGATCTTGCCGTTGACCTCGGCGTCCCGCGTGATCGCGGCAACACCAACATCACTGGCCGTGGCATCGCAGCCGTAAAGTGCAATGGCCACGGCGCTCTGGCTGCCATCAGTCGCCCCCACGGCACTGGCCAGATATTTGCCACTTGCGGTGATTTTGCCGAGTACCGTGCCCGGCGCGATGATGCCCGCGCCACTGGCGATGGTGATGTTTTCCCGCGAGCGTTGGCCATTGGCCTCGGTCATCAGGAATTCGCCGGGATGCCGGCCTTCGATGAGAACGGTCATGGACTGCCTCTCCTATTCAGCTGAAGCGCGCATTGGCTTGGGTGATGGCTTTTGCCCACCCGGCCGCATTGCGTTCAGACCGGTTGCGCTGATCGGCCGGGGTCTCGGCCCCGAGTTCAGCCTCTTGGGCGGCTCGGTCGGCGATGGAGGCGGAGATGTTTGCCTTCGGTGAGGCCGCAAGCACCTTGGACGCGTCTACTGCCGTCATTTCGGTCTCAAGCGCCAGCACCAATGCTTGCGCCTCGCGGCCTTCCGTTTCGGGCGCAGACAGGATGGACTTGATCCGCGCTGTGGCCTCCGCCTTGCCGGCGGTGACGCCAGCCGCATGGGCTTCCGTCCGGGCTGCCTCGACGGCCGCCGACAAATCTGTGGGGCTTATGGCAGAGACGTCACACGCGGGCGCCTCACTTTGGGTCGTTTTGGTCATAGATCCTCCCTTTCTCTGGGGGCTTGCCCCGGAGGGCGGTTGCGAGAGCGTGGCGATCACCTCATCGAGGCTCGCCATGCGATCGGCGAGGCCTTGGGCAATGGCATCGGCGCCAAGATAGGTGCGGGCTTCCGTTGCACGGATCGCGTCCGCGCTGATCCGGCTAGTGCGCCCTTCGGCCACGAGACCGACGAACTGGTCGTAGATTTTCAAGACCTCGGCCTGCAGGTCAGCACGGACCGCGTCTGACAGCGGCCCAAATGGGTGGCCATCGACCTTGTGGGCGCCCGCATGGATCAGCGTCGGCTTCACGCCGCGATTCTCGAGTTCGGCCGAGCGATCGAGATGGGTCAGCACGACGCCAATCGATCCCACCATCGAGGTGGGCGAGACGATGATTTCCGATGCAGCGCTCGCGATGCCATAGGCGGCGGAGGCCGCCACATCGTTCACGAACGCGACGACTGGCTTGGTCTTATTGACCGCGTTCACCAGCTTGGCCGCGGCGAACATGCCCGTCGCCTCGCCACCTGGACTGTCGATATCCAAGAGGATGGCCCGCACATCCGGATCAGCTTCCGCCTCGCGCAGCTGCGCAGCAATCCCCTCATAGGAGACGAGGCCGGAACTGGCCCCGATCCAGGCGCCGCGGTTCACCAGGCTGCCCACAATCGGCAGGATGGCGACCCCGTTTTCCACTCGCATAGACCCGACACCGCCATTGTCGCGCCGATATGTGCCAACGAACCGGTTGGTCTCGGGCGTGACCGTTTGCAGCGGCTCAATGCCAATCCGTCCTTGCAGCACATGCAAGATCAGATCAGCCTTGTCCGGGTGCAAAAGCAGTGGTCGGTTCAGAACGCGGCCCGCAATCTGCGCCAGGGACGGTCCCGCTTGAGCGACGGCCGTCTGTTTGATATCGGGCGGTTCCGTCACCTCACCCCTCCTGTTCCAAGCGCAAAGCGCCGGGGGCCACGCCCTTGGTGTTGTGCGCATTGAACTTCAAAACCGCGAATGACCGCCAAAAGCCGATCAGGATGCGCCCTATGATAGGTGACGGAGCGTTCCACCCCGTTTGAACCGGCGCGGAACCGCACCTCCATGGCGCCTTCGCCCGCCACCAGACGCACATAGACCTGGCGAAGGCTGGCCGCGGCGGCACAAGGATCCGCCTCATCGATGCTGATTGTCATGCCTCGGCCTCATCGCCCGTTTCGTCCTGTCCATCTATGGCTGCATTCGGGCCACCACCATGCGCCCCCATCATCTGCGGCTCGGGCAGCCCGTATTCCGCCCGCAGCGCCTGCTCCTGCGCCAATTGCTGGTAAACATCATCCACATCTGCCCCGAGATCGGTGCAGATCATCGCGTCCGACATGACGCCGAGCCGTTTCCACACCTCGTGCGCCTTTGCTTTCTTGAGATCGTCAGCTTGCGGTCTTGGATCGCCGCGCCACTCCGCGCGGCACGCAGCTGTGCGATTGGCCAGGAACCCGGCAATGCCGCCTGGAAACGGGAGACTGCCCGCCTCGATCTCTTCCTCGAGCCAGGCCTCGTAGATCGGCTGGCAAAACGGCGCCATGATGTTGCGCCGCCGCGCCTTGGTGATAGCGAATATCTCCGTCGTTGCCGCCTGCAGCGAGGAATAGGTCGCGCCCACATTGTCGCCCGTGGCGCTTTCATAGGTCAGTCCCAGGCACCGCGCGAGTTCGCGCAAGAGATGCATCGAGAAGGCGGCGTAATCTGATGACGGATGGTTGCTCGTGTGGAACTTCAGCTCCTGGCCCGGAAAGAGGTGTGCCAAGCGGCCATTGATACCCACATCCAGCGTGCTGCCGTCATAATAGCCCGCGACCATCTCGATATAGGCCTCCATCGGCGAGATGCCTTGGGCCAACATCTGCGCTTGTTCCTGGGGCGTCAGCAGTCCCTGGAGCACCTGTTCCGTCGGCTCGTCCGAGGTGATGGTCACTGCGAACAGCGTCTGAACGATCGCCGCCATCAGCGTGGCATCGGCCAGCTGATCGAACTGTCGGGCCACCTGCAGCGCCGGCACCAAGGGCGAGATGCCCCGATGCGTGCCGGGTGCGCCCTCAAAAATGTGGATGACCCGCGGCCGTCCCGCAGCATCCCGCGCCCGCACGTCATATTCCACATCGTGTTTAAAAAGGTCCTTACGAATGGCGCGGTAGCCCACCGGCATGCCATCGGCATCCGTATAGACCCCGTTGATGAGCCGGCGCATGCTTTCCGTCTTGCGCGACAGCCGTTGCGGCGGCAGTAGGCGCACCTTGGTGCCGTATCGGTTCCAGGGACGTTTGCGCCACGGGAGCTCAGCCAAGATTTCGCCGGTGATGAGCCACGACCGAAACGCCGCCGCCTGCATCTGACCAAAAGTCCGCAGGCCTTGGATATCGCATTCCTGCGCGCTCCGCGCCCAAAGTTCGAAACGGCGTTCCACCGTCTTGGCCCAGTCCGAAGCTTGGGCTGGCGTCATGCCAAAGGTCTCGCTCTCCGGCAACGCCTTCAGCTGCAAACCTGTGCCGACGGTATTGGCCACGCATTGCTCCAACGCGCCGGCCAGCCAGCCGCTGTTGTGCAGAAGGTCATTAACCCTGGCCGCAGCATCGTCCCAGGCCTCACCAATATCATCCTGCGCCTCGCGCAAGGCAGGCTTCCAACCGGCAAAGGTCACGCCCCGTCCGCCGCGCATGTATTTGCCGGAGGGTCTGGGGAGGCTCATCCCCTCCGGCCCCGCCACCGGAGGCAGCGCCTCAGCCAGCAGATCTTTCAACTTTGCGATCACAGACATGTGAGCTATCCATTCAGCCTGCTGCCATGGCGGGCAAACCGCCCGCGCAGTGCGCCGCTGCCGCCGTGCCCTGGGGAGGAGCGCGATGCCGGCGGCGGCGCCTTTGATCGATCAGGCTCCGGCGCGGTCACCTGGGTTGGGTCATGCCCGTCGGGCACTGCGGCCTCGAGGGCTGTTTTGCGTTCCACCCCCTCCGGGATCCGCTGGACGTTCAGCGTGTAGCCGATGGCCGCGCAGAGCGCCTCGCAATCGAGAAAGTGGTTGTTTCGCGAGCGCTTCACCCAGACAGGCTTGCCCTCAACCACGACCCGCGCCTCCGAGGTCAGCTGCTTGCAGTAATCCTCCGACACCGCCTCATGCACATGAAACGCCCCCGGTTGATCGGCCGGCGTACGAATGCGCGACATGACCAGCGATTTGAAGAAATCCGTCGAGAGCGTCACGAGGTCGATAGAATAGAGCGCCTTCTTACCATCGGGCTTCACCTCGATTTTTGAGACCCGGTATGGCGGGCTCTGGATGTCTTTCCCCTTCGTCGGCGCGCAAAGCCAGCTGTAGCGACGGCAAAACTCGTAGACCTTGTGCTCATTTCCAAGCTCCGGCTTGTCCGGCCGGAACCCGGAGTCAATAAACACCTTCTCGATCTGCATCCCGCCCACCGGCGTCAGCATCAGATCCGCCAGCGCCGACCAGACATCGTCATCTTCTGTGGGCCCGTAAAGCTGGCCATTGTCGATCAGCCAGGACGTGCCCCGCGCGCCAAACGCCCGGATCACATAGACCAGACTAAACTTCTGCACGTCCACGCCCATGACGAGGCGCAACCCGCCCGCGGGGACATCGCCCGACCGGTAGGGCTGGCGGCGTTCCATGATTTCTTGCCAGTCCGGCACATCGCCCGAGGCCGTCATGGCGTAGCATTCGCCAAAGCCCGCATTCATTGCCGTCTGAATGCGGTCGTGATCGCCCGACTGCAGCGCCGTCAGATAGGTTTCCGCGCGCTGACCCCAGGTCACGAAGGGCGAGCAGAGCCCCGATGTCCACATCGACAGCGTCGAGCTGTCGGCGGGGGCGCCATTCACGCGTGGGGCGTCATCCTTTAATTCGACCCGCTGGCCAGGGGCCACCATCGTGCCGCGGGCGTTCATCCAAGCCTTGTCGGCCTCAGAATGCTGCCCGCCGCAGCGCGGACATTCGAGCGTGGCAGCCTGTTTGGCCTGTGCAGGCGTCGCGCGGTCGGGCCAGCGCAGCTGCTTGAACCGCGGGATGAAGAATTCCTCACAATGCCGGCACGGCCACGCCCAATGGTGCCGCGTCCCCTCCTGCCAGAGCTTCCAGATCGGGCTTTCGAGATCCTCCGGCGCTGATCGTGCCCAGAACTCCAAACCGCTCGCCTCTTCCGGCTCGATCTCCACGAGGCCTCGCGCCGGGGTGCTGGTGATAGCCGTCACAAAATCAGCATAGGTTTCGCCACGGGCCTCGACGAGGCCCAACACATCACCTTGGCCTTTCACATTGGCCATCATCTCATCGTATTCATCGATCAGCGCGAGGGCTGCGGGATCGGATTTCAGGGCAGTCGAGGAGCCCGCATGCGCCAGACGCAGCCGAACGCCCGCCACGTGCTTGAGCGTCTTTTTCATCCGGCGGCCGCGCACCACCTTGTTTGCCAGCGTGTCCGCCTCGTCCAACAGTGCCATCAGCCGCGGCTCGAACTGGTCGGTCAGAAACTCTTTCGTCGGGCCCACGTACAATATTGGTGCTGGCCGCTGATCGAGCCGGGCACCGATAATATCCAGCATACTGTCGGTCTTGCCCGACTGTGCAGAGGTCACCGCCACCACCCGGCGATAGCCGCCGCGATGCACGGCCGCAGACCACGGGATCATGTAAGGCGTCAGCCCCGGATCACGGGGGCCGGGAATGCCAGCGGTTTCCGGGTATATTCTGTGTGCAGCCGCCCAGGGCGCCGGGTCACGCTTCTCGCTCGGCCTCCAGATCGCCGCTGCCAGCGACCAGAGCTGCGCCTGCTTTGTCGGCCGCCCCTGCAATACGTTCAAGCGCGCCATCGATCACCTCTTCGAGCGCGCGCCGCGCCTCCATATCGCGCGTGTACCGCGCGGCAAGCCCGGCAAGCTCTGCCCTGACCAGTGCCGCCATCTCGCCCACGACGGCCTTTGCATCCTCCATCGGGATCAGTTCCCGGCTGCGTTCCTGGATCCTGAGTTCAATCTCGCGCGTGCGCGCTTCCGTGGCCCGGCTGGCCACCGCGGCCTTGTTGTTCTTGGAGAGCTGGTCTTCGTAATAGGCCAGCGCCCCACGGATCACGCCCACGAGCGTGTATTCCCCGCGCTGCGCCCGATCCATGTAGCCGGATTTGACCAGCCCCTGGACCCAGCGGTCTGAGCGGCCAAGAAGGGCTGCGGCCTGGGAGACCGTGATGGTTTGGCCTCGGGGTTTGCCGTCGGACATGGGTCAGAGCCTCCAGCGATTGAAGAGGCGGCGAAGGACGTATCCACGGATCAATGAGACGGCTGTAAAGATCAGCCCGAGACCGAGGTTCTCGACCACACCGACGCGCAACCCAAAGGTCGGAAACACTGCGAACTGCGTTGCAACCGCCAAAGCGTAGCCCACCACCGTGTTGGTCACAGCCTCGATCAGCGACCCGCGTTTTGATTGCGCCATTCGCCCCTCTAAAGCGATGTAATTGCTACGATTATAGTGGATATACTCAGCCGTCAGAGCGAAGATTCCTTAACGCAAACGACGCACCCAAGGACCTCGCCCATGACCATCGCCGAACGTTACAACGCCGCCGCCAACAAACTCCTGCCGCATATGGCTGCCGACCTGGAGGTCGATCCGGCCATCACGGATGCCAACCACATCGACGAGATTGTCTTTCGCCGCAGCGAGTACCTCGGCGGCATGGCCATCGCCATTCTCGCCATGATCGACCAGCAGAACTGAGGGACCCGACGATGAGTACCCGCGCACAGATCGCTATCCAGACCGAGCCCGAAGAATGGGCCCATGTGTATATTCATTACGACGGCTACCCCGCGCACATGCTGCCCGCGCTGGCGCCTTGGACGCCCGAGGACATCCTCGCTGCTCGGGAAATCCGACAAGTTCGGGCGGACGAATTGGACTGTTTTGATCCGCCCCGCGCGCCCCGCATCCTGCCGCGTCCGACCTGCGAGCTCTCGCATCTCTACATCTGGCAAGACAGTGGCTGGGTCGATTTTACGGACCACGCCGAATGATCAATTAGCAACAATAGAACACTGATTTTGCTACACTTTTCGACGCAGCGGAGCGACTCTGACCTCACAGAACGAGACGCAACTCAGCCCACGGAGCCCGCAATGACCAACCCCGCCGCCACCCTGATCGCCGACTTTCGCACCCGCGCAGATGAGATTGACCGCCTGCTGGCCCCAACTGGCTGCGCCACGATCGCCTCGCACAACTGGATCGTCATCGACGATTTCGGGCCGCTGACCTTCACCTTGACGCCCGAGGGCAAGAAGCATCGTGCCACCTGCAGCGGCCATGGCAGCGCGCACAAGGTCAACCGCTTCACCCGCGAGGATGCTGAGCGCCTTGCCACAGCCTGCAATGCCCGCGCGGTTTTCTGGGCCGATGCTGCACGCGAAGAGGCCACAACACTGCGGCAGCACATCGCCAAGCTGAAAGCCGCAACATCGGCCTGAACCAAGGATTACGCTATGACCAACCCCGCAATTCTTCCCAGCCGCAACACCGATTACGGATTCTTCGGAACCCTGACCACCTGCCCGGAGCGCGACAGGCGGACGAGCGAGGTCTGGATCTTGGCCAACCGGCTAATCGCCCAAGCCGTCAACGCCACCTCCGAGGAGGAGATGATTGGCATTCGCGACTTCCTTGATAGCCGCTCGGGGCGGCATTTCGCGGACGAGGTGGTTGGCGCGCTGCAGTGCGGTGCGCCGGATTGCGAAACCGCCATCGCCGCCGCCATCACCAAATGGCAAGACTGGCGGATCACCCGCGCGACCGAGCGCAGCGACGGAATTCCCGCTGGCCTGCCTTACCTCACGGGCTGGGTTCAGCATTTTGCAGTCACCGCCACCATGGAAGAGCAGCACTGAACCAGCGCCAAACCGAGCCCGCCCGCCCGCGTGGCGGGCTTTCGGCAGTAGAAGGCGTCGCATGCTGCCGCGCCGAACTGCCGGAGAAGACCATGGCCAAGGCCGCAAAGACCACGCACCCCAAAACACCCAAAGATCAAGACGCCCCGGCCCCCAAGGCCCCTCGTGTCACCAAGCAGCAGATCATGATCGACATGTTGTCGCGGCCCGAAGGCGCCACCATCGAGGAGCTGGCCGAGGCCACACAATGGTTGGGTCACACCATACGAGGCGCCATGTCTGGTGCGCTGAAGAAAAAGCTTGGGCTGACCATCACGTCCGAGAAGGAGGGTCAGCGTGGGCGGGTGTATCGTTTGTCTTGACCACTGCGAACGTGGCTCGCAGGATATTTTCAATGGTGGTGCAGCGGCCTGACAACCGTGACAGTCCGACCAGGCACGAACAACCTGCATCGGAGTAAAGAATGATCAAACCAAACAAAAATGCTCTGCTTGGCCAACAGGCCCAGGCAGAACCCGCATCAGAGATACGGCAGTCGACAAACGCCGATGCTGACTATCAAGAGGCCATTGCCGGCATTACGAAAGGGCTATCAGAAGCCCTAGCGGGATGTGGCGTCGATGCCAGAAGCTTTTTCCAAGAGCTACAGGCGTCTCGAGGGTAAGATATTCACAAGCCTTTGCTTGATCTTCGATAGCGCGCCTTATTTTGACCCCGAACGCGGTGACGTTAAGCCGTCGCCCGTAAGTGCGGCATCCTCAGCGAGCCATGCCGCGGTCATGGGGTCGTCGTTGTTTTTCAATCCACCAGACCCGCGCAGCCAAAGTCCCAGATGACGCGCAACGATCGCCCCGAGGATGGCCCCGACGCCGTCTGCGACGAGATCAGCCCACTCGGCCTGCCTGCCGAAGAAGGGCTGGATCATCTCAATGACACCTCCGTAGGCGATCACGCCCAGAATAACCCAAACTGTCCAGCGCGGCCGCACAAGCGGCAGCGGGAACGCGAGGCAGGCAAATGCCAAAACATGGTAAAGCTTGTCAGACCCAGCCGGACCGCCAGAAGGCATCGGCGCCAGGGTGAGCACGGCAATGATCACGGCCAGAACGAGTGTCACCGCGCTGCCGATCGCCATCCGTCTCAATTTCTTCTGCCCTTGCGCCACACATCGCTCCTCTGGGTGAACGCCCATCAGCGCGGTATTTGCATGGAGTGTCAATGGCGTAGCCTCTTCAGGCCCCGGTTTCGGCATCAACCGGCATGGTCTCGCCGGAATTCAGACCATCAAAACTCTGGCCGCTGCTTTCCAGCACCGCGGTTTCGCCCGTGAACTCCTGCCAGCGGCGGACAATGACATCCACGTATTTCGGATCGAGCTCAATCAGGGATGCGTGGCGTCCCGTCTTTTCGGCGGCAATAAGCGTCGTGCCGCTGCCGCCGAAGGGATCGAACACCAGATCGCCCTTGCGGCTGGAATTGCGGATTGCCCGTTCGACCAGCGCCACCGGTTTCATCGTCGGATGCAGGTCATTCTTGTGCGGCCGCTCGATGTTCCAGACATCGCCTTGGTCACGATCGCCACACCAGTGACGCTTAACGCCATCAGGCCAGCCATAGAGGATCGGCTCGTACTGGCGTTGGTAGTCGGCGCGGCCTAGCGTGAACCGGTCCTTTGCCCAGATGATGAAGGTCGACCAATGACCGCCGGCTGACTTGAACGCCGATTGCAGCGTCTGCAATTCGCTCGACGACATGCAGATATAGACCGCGCCGTCGGTGTGCGCGTTGATCAGCACACAAGCATCGTAGAGGAACTGCCCGAAACCATCGCCCAAGGCATCGTTCTTGATCCGCCGCCCCTTGCCGGCCTTTTCGGCGCCAACGCCGCCGGCGTAGTCCACATTGTAGGGCGGATCGCAAAAGCAGAGGTCGGCTTTCACATCGCCGAGCACCTTCTGCACGTCGGTGGCAACCGTGCTGTCGCCGCAGAGTAGCCGGTGCTTGCCCATGAGCCAGACATCGCCGGGGCGTGTTACAGGGGCCTCGGGCACCTCCGGCACATCGTCGGGGTCCGTCAGGCCGCCCGTGGTGTCAATCAACGCATCGGGCAAAATTTCCGCAAGATCCTCTGCGCTGAAGCCGATCAGCGACATATCCTCAATCCCGAAATCCTCGCGCAACTCGCCGATCTCGATACGCAGCATCTCCGGGTCCCACTCGGCGATTTCCGCAAGACGATTGTCAGCCAGAGTGTAGAGCCGCCGGTCCTCCTCGGACCAGCCGCGGGCAACCATCACCGGCACCTCGGCCAGTCCCAACTGGGCCGCCGCCATCAACCGACCGTGGCCTGCGATGATCGTGCCATCTTCTGCGACCAGCATCGGAATGGTGAAGCCGAACCGCTCCATCGAAGCGGCGATCTGGTCGATCTGTTCCGGCGGATGCTGGCGGGCGTTTTTTGCGTAGGGAACCAAATCGGCCACCTGCCACATCTCGACCTGCGCCGCGGGCCAGGCCTGCGGGGTGATTTTGGATTGGGCTGTCATTGGGATCCTGTCGGGCATGGGCCAACGCCCCGCTGAGACGAAACGAACCGCAGGGGGTCATTTCGTTTCGCGAGGTCGCTAAAGTCCATGTTTTATTGGGGTTTGGTGCGTCTGAGCGTTGCTCGTCTTGCGCGAAACGAAGTGGATTTCAGGGGGGTGCATTTCGCCAATTCGGGACCTAAAGCCCTGATTCCATTGAGGTGGCCCCTCTTTGAAACGAAGCGAAATGGATTTTTGAAACGAGAAAAAACGCTCAAATATCGCGAGGCGGCGGCCCCGCATCGAACTTTCTCTCAGAAGGGACCCAAGGGGTCCCCTGCCTGTCTCTGCCTTGGCCCGTCAGCACGCTGATTTGGCCCCTGCAAATGTTTTATCGCGGCCAAGACTCGCGGTCCAACAAATAAATGTCCCGCTGATTTCTTTTCTTGTTGCCATTGGAAAGACTCACCTTTTTTGTCCCGCTTGGCCGTCACAAGTCCAAAAGCTGCTCAATTTGACGCGTGGCCTCGGCCAGCACATCGGGTTGCGCGGCCTCAAATGCGTCGCGTGTCGCGTCCTGCACCATCTCCTTCGGGATGGCTGGGCCGAACATCTTCTTGATCGGCAGCCGGGCACGTCCCTCTCGAACGAAGGCGTTGCCCGCCAGCGAGCCCACGAGGAAGGCGCTATCGAACCGCTGCCAGCGGCCCCAGGGCTTGGCTCGCACGCCGTAGGCAAACTGCCGTGGGCTGAAATGAGACAGGCCCAGATAGTCGCCGCGGGCCTCGATCGTATAGGTCAGGTTTGAGAACGTCGATCGGATCGAGCGTGTCTCGCGATTGATGAGCGCGGCCTTCGCACCTGTTTGTTGACGAAGGGTACGGCGCACCTGGGTGCGGACCTTGTTGCCCTCGCTGTTCAGCGCGCGATTAAAGGCGCGGGTTGCCGCCTGTTCACCCAGTCGGGCCACGGCGGCTTCGAAGTGAATGCGGGTCTGATCGAGGTCGCGGATGATGACATTCACAGCCCCTGCCTCCCACGCACACGACACCGAGTATATCGTTTTTATAGCCCTGGAAAATTTATCTGTCTCGCCTTCCGATGTCCCGCTGAAAAGTGTCCCGCTGTAGCGAAAGGGGTTGACAGACTTCAAGACAACCCGATTGCGCTGGCCAAGACTTTCCGGTAATATTGCCGGAAATAGGAGCGATCATGAGCACAAGTCAGTCCAACACGACCCAATGGCGTAAGCGCCAAGCGGCACTTGGCTTCGTTCGGGTCGAGGTCCAAGTGCGCAAAGAAGATGCCAGCTTGGTGCGAGAGATTGCCAACGCACTTGGCGATCCAGCGCGCCACGACGCAACCCGCGCAATCTTGCGCCAAAAGATCACACGTTCGCCTTCCAAAAGCTTCAAGGCGCTTCTTGCATCTGCGCCCTTGGAGGGTATCGAGCTTGATCGTCCAAGCGATTTCGGTCGTGAAATTGATTTGTGAGTTACCTGATCGACACCAACGTCATCTCCGAGCTGCGCAAAGGCGACCGATGCGACCCGGCGGTTGCCGCCTGGTGGGCAAAGGTGGACGAGGATGAACTCTGGACCAGCGCGCTCGTTCTCGGCGAAATTCGTAGGGGCATCGAACTTGCGAGGCGTCGCGATCCACAAAAAGCAAAGGCTTTGGAAGCGTGGTTGGAAGAAGTAATCTCTGGATTTGGCGACCGCGTTCTCCATGTAGACGCGCAAGTTGCCGATGAATGGGGTCGGATGAATGCTATTCGTCCACTTCCTGTCATCGATGCCTTACTTGCCGCCACCGCAAGAGCCAATGGCCTCATCTTTGTCACCCGAAACGGAACGGATGTGCAGGGCGTTGGCGTCGACATCCTCAATCCTTTCGCAGACTGAGAAAGTGCGACCTCATCACCACGCTATGTCGGCGTCTCGCTGCGGGCGCCAATAGCGAACTTCAGCCCGCCAAGCCAAGCCGCAAAGGTTTCTTCGGAAATCACGCCAGAGGCCAAGTTTTCCATCGCCGTGACACCGTCGAGCGGATCCGGACGCAAGCCAAAGCCATTCAGGCGCAGAAACGTGGCGGAAGTCACAAAGGCCGTCCGCTTGTTGCCGTCAACAAAGGCATGCGCCTTTGCAATCCCAAACGCATAAGCCGCGGCAATTTCCTCAAGGCGCGGCTCGCCATAGGCCGCCTTGTTGCGGGGACGCTGCACCGCCGCCTCGAGAAGCTGGATGTCGCGCATGCCTGACGCACCGCCGTGGCGCGCGATTTGGCGATCATGGATGATCAGAACCGCCTGCAACGGCACCCACACCGGCTCGCTCACGCAAGCGCCTGCAGCATGTCACGGTTTTCGTCCATGACGATTTGCGCTGCAGCGAGTGCCGCGGCTAGCTCAGGATTCTGTAGCGTGATCTTCAGGCTGCCATCGTCGCCGCGAACCAGGTAGACTGTGTCCCCTTCACGGGCATCGAGTGCTGCGAGCATTTCCGCTGACAGCGTAACCACGGCTGAGTTGCCGACTTTGCGGATGCGGGTTTCGAACATGGCAGACCTCCTCGTGAATACATCGGTATATACAAAATTTGGGCCATAGATGCAAGGTCAGGCGCCGCACCAGCCCAGCACGGCGCCCAGCATCAAACCGTCTGCTCAATGACGTACTCCATCGACCGCTTGCGCGGCACGGTTCTGCCGTTGAGCTTCCAGACGATCACGGCCAGCCCATACTCGTGCCGTCGGTTGGCGGCAGAACGGCTGATGCCGTGGTGCCAGCTGATTTTCTTCCAGGCGTCGCGGTTGGCCCGCGCCCAGAGGATCTGACCGATGTCCTTGTCCACCCACCGCAGCCAGAGCATCGCCTCATCGGCCTGCGTGATCATCCGTGGTGAGGGCAGCGGCTTTTTCATCTTTGGCTCTTGCTCGACCTGATCGGCAAAAGTCGAGACGTATTCCGGCCAAGCGCTGACATAGCCCTGCGGTCGAACAGGCGGCATCGAGCGCATGACGTCTGCCGCGAGGTCCAGCCGGTCGGCTACCATTCCCCGTGTCCATTCATCGGCCATGACGTACCTCCCTTACGGCTGGCAGCTTGCCATAAAGTTTCTCGCCCAGCTGGCGAACCAGTTCCCGTTCCGGCCAGGTCAGGCGGTGGTCATCAATGGCCACGGCCAGCAGGCCTTGCTCCTGCCAACCCTCACGCTTGACCTGTTCAAGGTCACGGCGATTGCCGCCGTAACCCTTGGGAGTGAACCGCATGCCCATCAGGCTAGCCCTCCCTGGGTCTCAATCGCCCAGAGCAAGATCGCGATGGCGTCCGCCTCGTTGTCATCGGTGGGGCTGAAGCCGCACTTAAGCGCCGCATCGATCATGGCCTGCTTGGGCGCGTTTCCCTTGCCGGTGGCGTGGCGCTTGATGGTTCCAACCGGCACGCCCTGGTAGGGCACGCCCCTCAGCTCGGCCCAAGTCTCCAGCGTTGCCATCAGGCCGCCGTAAACGTGAGCCGCGTCAGTGCCTGCGTGCCGACGGACCTCTTCGAAGTAGATTGCCTCGATCGGACCGGACAGGCGATCGATCTCGGTCAGCCAGTTGGTGAACCGCAGGTAGCGCATGCCGCCGCCATCGTAGCGGCCCGGCTTGAAGCTGACGGTGCCGCTGGTGATCAGCCCGTCAAAGCCACGGATGGCCCAGCCGGTTGTCGTGCCGAGGTCGAGGGCCATAATGGTTTTGGCGCCGCCAAAGGTCTCAGGCAGCGTCTGGCTCGGGATCAAGTCTTGTGTTTTCATTGTGAAGGCTCACGAATTCGAGTGGGCCTTCGGCTTTGGTCTTGATCAAGTTATCCCGCCGCAGCGTGACGGACAAGAAAATTCACCAGGTGATCACCTGTCACCACCTGTCACCACTTCGAGGAAAGGTGGTGACAGAAATAACTACTTAAAAACAACGCTGTCACCACTGTCACCACCTGTCACCACCAAATTCCTTTGTCTGTATGAGTGAGGGTGAACTGGGTGACTAACACACCTGTATATGTATAAGGAAAGAAGATGGTCGCAAAAGTGGTGACAGTGGTGACACGATTGATTTTGTTATGTTTTTTCTGTCACCACTTGACCGTCGAGGTGGTGACAAAGCCAAGGTGGTGACAGCTTGAAACAAAAAAGGCACCCGTCGGGGTGCCATCGCCGACGAAACCAGATGATGGCGTGATCAGCGTTCCTGGCAGAGGTCACGCGTCTTGCGGATCCGATCAAGTCCCGCTTGCGTCAATAGAACCTCGTACGGCCTGTTTACGAACAAACCTTCGCGCACCCATCGCACATAGGCCCGCGGCTGACCGACTCCAGTATAGCGGTAAAGATATCTGGCCCGGAACAGGAATAAGAGAAGATCATCAGGCGGAGTGCCCAGCAAACACGCCGCGCGAGGTATATTCATTCCGGCGTTGGGCCCGTCTTGCGGTACCTCCATTCGCGTCCTTCCCCCGTCCTGCATTGATACCTCTCCCAGTTTCTGGATTTCAGCCAAGCCCCCACGCGCATCTGGTCCAACTTGGTCCACTTCGCTGGCTCGATAGAAAGAGCGCCCTGAAGGATTTCTCCAACCGAAACGTCCTGAAGCGGTTCCAATCGTTCGAATTCCTCTTCCTGCCAGTCATCGACACCAGCGTAGCCGCGATTTATGGGGCGCCTTTCATGGCTCAGCCAACGGTCAATCACCCCGTCCCAGGCATCAGATTGGTACCGGTTGTCCTGCTCCTTTTTCGCGGCCTTGATGAGTGCATTGTCCTCAAGCCACCAGATGGCGCCATCCTTGAACCGGACTACGGCCTCGGCCCAGAGCTGGTCGCGGTCCCGGCGCAGTGCCTCGATTTCGATGTCGCCGCAACGGATCGGCCAAAAGCGGCGGTTACCGGTCTCATCGCGCAGATAGGTGTCTGGGTTCACCGTGCCGGCAAAGACGCATTGGCGTTTGATCTCGACCGTGTGGCGGCCATAGGGCGGCCGGAACCGGTCCGTGGTGCGCGTCAGGAATGCCTTAATCCGCGAGACCTCCGCGCGGCCGATGGCATCGAGCTCGGCGATTTCCACGATCCAGACACCTTGCATGTGGATGGCGGCGTCCTTGGACCCGAGGTCTGGCAACTCGTCCGTGAACCAGTCTTCGCCGGCCAATATTTTGAGCGCGGTCGATTTGCGCGCACCTTGCTCGCCCTCGAGGATCAGCATGTGGTCAGCCTTCACGCCCGGCCGATAGACACGCGCGATGGCTGATATCAGCCACAGGCTGCCCATGGCATGAGTCAAATCCGTGGGCTCAGCGCCCAGGTAGTGACTGGCCCAGGTCTCGATCCTCGGCGTGCCATCCCATCGCAGCAGGTCGAGATAGGCGCGTACCGGGTGAATGCGGTGGTCGCGGGCAACTGCGCTGACCGAGCGGCCCACGACGAGCGGCGCAACATTCACTTCCCGATGCTGTAACCATTCGGCCAGCCGGATGTCATCGCTGTCTTCCCACGGGCGCGGATAGTCCATATCCTGCTCATCCCAAGGAACTGGCTGCAACACGACCACCTCCTGGCGGAATTCATCAAAGGCGATGGTGCCGGCAAAGGCCGGATCGGAGCTCAGCGCTATGATGACATTGGCCTCGTTGCGCTCGGGCGTTCCCGAAAGATCAAGGCGCAGGCGGTTCGCCCAAGCCGGGCGGGCAGCAGGCTTCATAAGATCGCCGGTGCTGTTCAAACGGCGGCGCAGGACGCCAAGCTGCTTGTCGAGGATCGACATCGCGATCCCAGTGCGCACTTTAATGAGCGACAGCACATGTCGTTCTTCCATGGGCTCAAGTCGCTCTTTAACGATGCGCCCCATGAGGGTACCCAACTGGGCGAGATCGGGCGGATTGGTGAGCGCTTCGGTTGCCGTGGCCAGCGCATCGGCGGCATGCTCCGGATCCGTTGCAGGCATTGCTGCTCCGCTGTCATCGGAGATACACGTGCACTCAGGGTTAATTGCCGGACTGTCGTAATCCGTCTTCACTGCCCCTCGCAGCAGATCGTCGTTGAAATCATCGCCATGGAGCGGTGCTATCACCTCGTTTGGGATGTCCGCCATATTCAACCGGTCTGACAAAGTTGCGGCCGCCTGACGCCCTACCTCGCCCGCATCGGCAAAGATCGTGACGTGGCGTGTGCCCTGAGGCCATTTGAACCTTGCCATGCCATCGGCCGACAAGGCCGCCCAAACGGGTGTGCCGAAGATCGAGCGTGCAGCGAGCGCTGTCTCAATTCCCTCTGCCACGCCGAGATGACCGTCTTCGGGCAGCGGAAAAAGCCGCACCGCCGCCTCCGCGATCGTGCCCAGCATCTTTTTGCCCGCCGGTGCCTTGCTGCTTCCGTCGTCCGTGAGGAAAGTGCGATGGATCCCGCCAACCGGCTCGCCGCTTGTCAGACGCGGGATCGCGACCATGCCGGGCCAGCCTCGGCGACTGTTGTAATCCGTGAGGTCAGGATGAAAAAGGAGGTCTGGCGAGCCCGGATCCCTCAGCCCGCGCGAATGCAGATACGTCTCAGCCAGTCTGCCCGCCAAGGGCACACATTCGTCCAGGATGCGACGGATTTCCAGGCTGTGGTCGGGGCGTGCTGGCGCTGCTGGTCGTGCTGGCAGGTCACGCTCCATACGGGCCAGACGGGCAGCCTCATCAAAGAGGCGCCCTTCGCTCATGCCCGTGGCGTGGTAGATCATGTCGATCGGCCCCGCGCGATCGCCGGTCGCGAAGTCGAAGCCCCAACCTGCGTAAGGCCCATCAAGATGGATGATACAGGAGCCCTCACCGCGAGAACGGCGCCCGGAAAGATCGGCGCACCGCATCGCGCGTTTGTCATGGGTCAGCTGCGCCTCCGGAAAAAGCGGCGGCAACCAATCGTGGGCCGTGGCCGCGAGCCGCGCCTTGATGGCGGTCAGGTCATGTCGGGCGGCGGGGACGAATACATCGTTGAGATCGATCACGGGCATACCTCACGCAAGGAGCACGAGACCGCGCTCCGCGCGGGTGATCGCAGTGTAGAGCCATCGGCGGCGGTCAAGCTCGCTGCGGCCAAGCCCATCATCCCAGACAATCACGTTCTCCCACTGCGAGCCTTGCGCCTTATGCGCGGTGATCGCCCAACCAAACGTCGCCTCGATCAGATGCTTTTTCTCCTTCCAATCCCGATCATGGCGCGTGCGATCGAAATTTATATGGTCTTCGAAATGTCCCTTGTAGATATGCAGACGGCAAGGTTTGCCATTGGGGTGAGGCGTTCCCACCCCACGGCCATCCTCGTCCGTCACCACGGCCGAGAAATAGAGGCTGCCCTCGTCCACGATGTCTTCGAGCGTCAGGAACATGCCATTGATCAACCCGAGATCATTCTGGTTCTTGAGGCAGATGATTTTCTCAGTGGCTCCTGAGGGTAGGACGTCACCGGCCAGACCGGCCGCCCCGCGCATGGCATTATTCAACTGCAGCCGCGTGGCGTTCATCCCGCAGATCAGCTGCCCGCCGCGCAGCGCCTGATCTGGCGTGATATCGGCCTTGTGCATCTTGGCGACATGGTCATCATAGCTGCCGAAGCCAATCGGCTGACCCTCGCGCGCCATGGTGGCAAGGCGGATAATGGCGCTCTCGGATGCCTGACGGTGGATCTCGGTCAACATCACGTCCGGATCGACGTTGGTAAACGCCCCGTCGCCCTTGATGGGGGGAAGCTGACCGGGATCACCCAGCACAAGGATGGGTTTCTTGAAGCTCATCAAATCCCGCGCCATATCCTCGCCCACCATGGACACCTCGTCGAGCACGATCAGTCTGGCGTCGGCGGCATCGCTTTGCGCATTCAACGCAAACCGGGGTTTTTTCATCGCGGACAGCGCCTGCCGCATTGCCTCAATTCCAGCTTCCGCCGCAGTGCGATCAAACCCGGACAAGGATCTGACGCTGATTTCTGCCTCGCGCACTTTCTGCGCTGCCGCTGCGATTTCCTCTTCTGTGGCCTCCGACACGGAATAGATCAGGCTGTGAATGGTCCGCGCGGGTGTGCCTTTTCGGCTCAAAACCAGAGCCGCCTTGCCGGTGAAGGTGGCGGTGACGACGCCGGGCACGCAGGTGCCGTCGCGGGCGCTCCGGTGTGGCGAAAGGCCCAGTTCGTCAAGCGCGAACTTCAGCACTGTGGATTTTCCGCTTCCCGCATACCCGAACAGACGGAACACCTGCTGGTCATGGGTTCGGGTTTCAAACCAGGTCTTGATCGCGCGGATGGCAGCCGCCTGACTGTTGGAGGGCGTGAAACTGGTCATGCGGCTGATCCCTTTACGATGTAATCCTTGACCACGCCTCCCTGTGCGGGATCGCCAACCTGGCATTGGCGCACAAAAACACGACGACCGTCTGCGAGCTGACGCCAGTGGCCACGGCGGATATGCCATCGCGGGCTGGCATGGGTGCCGCCGAGGTCCCGGGTTTTGGCCCGGGCACGCGCAAGATCGATGGTAATCTGGTGCCAGCTCCACCCACGGACGCCTGCCTTGGCATACGGGCGGCGCAGCGCTGGCATCACCTTGCGCGGCTTGTCATCGCTCGCGAAGGCCAAGATGCTTAACGACCGCCACACCATACCTGAAACGGCTTCCATATACATTTTGGCCTGATCCTGCCTGATCCCAGGATGTACCGAGACATCCGCCCAACCCGGCTTGGCAAAAACGGCGTGTGCGAGACAATCAGTCCAGCGCAGGCGTTTTTTCCAACGAGAAAACAGCGCGGCTTCGACACGGCCCTCAAACTGACGCACATAAACCAGCAAGGACTCACGCTCGGGGTGGCGATCCTTTACCTCGAAGATGACCTCCGGGTGTGGCAGCTTCAAATCCTCAGCCATAATCAGCCGACCGAGCGCCTCAAGCTCATCGCTGTCAAATGCAGCCTGATCAGCAAAATAATAAACTGGTGCTGCCTCAACCCCGTCCAGGAAGAAGCCATAGTCGGATTTCAGGCGCATTTGCGGTGCCAACCGTTTGAACTCATAGCCATAGGGGATCATGACTTTGCCCTCCAGCACCGTTGCGCCCAGGCACAAGGCGGATGCCAATGCCCCGCCGCCATGCCCCCCTTGCAAACCACAGAGGTCGGCTCAGCTGCCTCGCGCGGCAATACTTCCTGTGCGTCCGACGCCCGCACCACTGCGACAGCGCGATCGCTCATCTGCTGGGCAAGCGCCGCGTCGAACGGCACCAGTTCCGCGTAGATTTCCATCGTGTCGCGATTGAGCGCGGTGAACAGGGCCGGGTTGGGCAGGTCCAGATAGGCCTGGTAGAGCGCAATCTGCGCCGCGTAGACAGGCTTTGAAATTGTGACACCGCGCTTGACCGTGTCTTTCCAACTCGAAGCCCCGAGCGCCTTGGTTTCCCAAAGTGCGGGATAGGACATCTCGACCGGGCCACGGACGATACAGCCATCAATATGGCCTTTGAACCGTCCGCCTAGAGCCGTGAAGCCAAACTGCCGTCCATCGTCGCGCTCGGTGCGCAGGTCAAACCCCGCAAGCCGCATCCAGCTGGCCACCATATCCTCGCCGCGATGACCCGCCTCAAAAATGCGGAGGGTTTTGGGCGCGAAGTCACGACCTTCGTCTTTGGGCACGGCCAGATAATCGTACTGAATCTGCCGCATGCAGGCGCGACCCAGACCGGATGAGCTGACATAGCGACGCGGACGTTCACTGCGCTGTCGGGCGCCAAGGCCGATGTCGATCGCATCGCTGAGAGCCGTGGTGATATCAGGCGTGGGGCGCGAGGTCGTGTATTGCGCGCCAGACCCATGGTTCAGATCAATCATGGGGAATACCTCAAAATGGAATGGGGTCTTCAGGCAGACGGCCGTCGCGTTCCGGCTGCGCGCCCTGGGTCTGCATGCTGTCGATGTAGCCGGTGACCGCCGCTTCAATCAGCTGGTCGATCTCGGCTGCCGTGCGGTCAAAAAACGGGGCCATCAGACCAAGCGCCGTCAATGCTTCCGCAAAATCCTTGCGGGCATCGCGGATGGCCTGTGCCTCGCGTGCTGTCTTATCAATCATTCCGTAACTCCTCTTGGCGAGGTCCGCGCCGATGTCCTGACACCGGCGCGAACAGAATTTGTGGAACGGGAACTGCGACCACTGCAGACGCAGGCAGAAGCCGAAGCCCCGAGCTTCTCGGCCGCAAACCGCGCAGACACCTCGGCTCCGCCCGTTCGCGGCTGAAACCCTCCCCCGGAGGGTTTCTGAAACGCCGCTCACCCCATCAGCAGGTTTTCGAGGTCCTGATGTGCCCCCGGGGCCTCCCGTATCTTGTGGGATGCCAGTACGACGAAGCGGCTGATGGCCACCGAGGCCATGGCGTCGAGATCCGTGAGCCGCAGGCTTGCGATAGGTCGATCCAGTCTTCCGCGGGCCTCGAGCCATTTGCCGATATCCTTTGCCGCTTCGCGCGTGACATGCGCCTGCCATTCATCCGGGGTCATGGACTCAGCTATTCAACCAGGCCGGAGCGCCCCCAGGCGTTGCCACCGATGTGGACGCGCTAGGCTGTGCTTGCGCGGCCGGGGCCTGCTGTGGCGCGTTGGACCAGCCCGTCTGGGCCGGAGCTTGTGCATTCCAGGCTGCCGGCACCGCCGCCGATGATTTGCGCGGCGGCGCATTGACCGGCTCAGGAGAGACGGTTTCCCCGCGCATGATCGCGGCGTAAGTGGGCTCATTGGGTAGCACCACATTTGCGATCTTGTTGCTGTCGCGGTAGTTCGGGTTGTCCGGGGCCTCGACCATGATCCGCGCAGCAAATGTGATGCCATCAAGCTGCTTGAGCCCTCCGATCACACGTTTGGCGCGGGCGGCCTCGCTCAAATCATCAGGTTTGAGGCCAAGGGCACTGTCGATCATCGCCCGGAAAGCGCTTTTGGAGATGTTCCAGCCTTTCGATTGGCCCTTTTCGTCAAGCTTGCCGCCCGCCACGGTGAAGTTCTGCCAGAACTTGCGCCGGGCATAGGGTCCTTCAGTCACTGTGAATTCACAGTCGAGCATCTTCGCATCGCTGTGCGGCGAGGCTTTCAGCAGCCCCGCATCCATCTCACTGGCGCCATTTGCACCGCCGGGGCGGAGTTTCATCATGACCTTGGCAAAGGTGCCATCGGGGATCAGCTCGCCCATCGGGGCCATTTGTGGGCCGGCGTCGTTCAAATCAAAACTCATGGGAGTTGTCCTTTCCTGTTCAGACGGGGGATGAGGTGGGAGGGGTCAGTGCCGAGCGGCCGTCAATCTTGGCTAGCAGCGCTGCAAGGTCTGGCGGCTCGGTCATGTCGAGGCGGCCCGAGCGATCCTTCGCGGGTAGACCCCAGGGATTGCCGGATTTGCACACGAGGCGGCGGTCGGTGGATGTGTCATCGAGCGTCCAGGCGCCGTCCACATCCTTGCCAAAAAGCTGCATGGAGAGGACCTGATCGACGATGCCCGGCAATTCGCGGCCCGCTTTGGTGCCTTCCATTTGCGGCACCCAAGACGACGCCCCGTACTCATCGGTGACCTTTTCCAGGACGCCGACAAAGATGACGGTCTTACCACGCGCATGCTGCAGATGCTTCAGCGCCTGAATGACCTCGCGGCCCAAAAGTCCGTAAGCGCCGCGCACATCCGGTTTGCCCGTGCGGTCCGAAAACGCCTCCGGCTGCTGTTTGGCATAGGCCATCGCCTGACGCGTCAGATCGGTGATGCTGTCGACGAAAATAATCGAGCGGTCTTTGAGAAATGCTTCCAGCCCGCTTTCGGCATATTTCGTCTGCACATGGGCGTGGTACTCGGGGCCATAATAACTGCCTGGGTGCTGTGCTGGATCCGGACCTCCGATCAGGATCACAAGATCCCGAAAATCAGGAAAACTGCGGATCGGGATGCTGGGCCCGCGCCAGTCCTGCACGGATTTCATGCCAGCCTCGAGATCGAAACATACCGCCTTGTCTGCGGGTAGCGTCTTGATCAGCGTGGTTTTCCCCACACCCGGCGGGCCGAAGACCGCCAGCGATGTCTTGTTTTCAGATGCCGACAATCGTTCGTCGGCGGTGATGATGCGCAATGCCATGGCGCGCTCCTTTGGTTGGGTGAAAAATCAACGGCGGCGGGGGGTGACCGGGCGCCGAAGGGGAGCCTGCCCTGCCTTGCGGTCAGGGCGTCCCCGCCGCCGCATTCAGGGGGCTTTGGCCGGCTCGAGCTTGAAGCTGGCCTTGCCAGAGCCGACGGTTCGCGCAGGCTCGAAGCCTTTGCGCCAGGCCTCAGGCAGCGCCGCATACTTGCGCTCCGAGACAGTCAGCTTGGTGTCGATGAACTCGGCCGGGTCCTCGCCGCTGTCAGCGATGTTCCGGGCGATCTGCGCCAGCGTCTCCTGGTCCCATTCGACGCGTTTCGGCAGATCAGCCACCACGGTGTAGTCGCCATCGGCCAGGCGCACCGTGCCGGTGTCCTTGCCGCAAGCCCGACGCGCCTCGGCGGCGCGGGTCGCGTAGCGCACCTCAAGCGCTGCGCTAAACCGGGCGGTCGCGGCCTTCAGTTGTTTGCTCGCGTGATCAAGCTCGCCTTGAAGAGCGGCCAGCAACTCCACCGGCATCTGCGCCAGATCGCCAGTCGACATGTTGAGCATGTCGTCCACGCTCGGGGTGTTATCGGGATAAGTCATAGGGGCTCCTTTTCGGGGGATGGGTCAGGCAGCTGCCGCCAGCTGCTTCACTGATGCGGAGAGAACGGTGCCCTTGTGCGGGCGGGCGATGGCGAGATAGGCGAACCGGTCCGGACCAAGGCGCTCCTGGACAAGGTGGATGCGGCCCAGTTCTGAGAGCCGGTACGCTGCGTTTGCCGTGGCGCGCAGATCCTCGAGCGCGGGTTTGCTGAGCATCGAGACATTGGGCGTCGTGTCGACCACGAGAAATCCTCGGTGATAGACAAGGCGCGCGCCGGGCTCGGCAACATCAACCCACGCCATCAACGTGATTTCCGAAACTATGGGTGCACTGGTTGAGAGATGCGCGATCATGCGGCGCACTCGACAACAGTCAGGGTCGGCGCTGGTCCAGCGGTCTCGATATGCTTGGCCTCAAAGGCCTGGATATCAATTTGGCGATAGCGCACATGCCGGCCAATCCGAACGAATTGCGGGCCACGACCTTCGGCGCGCCAACGTTCCAGGGTGCGCGGCGCAATATTCCAGCGCCGGGACAAGAGCTTCGTGCTCAATAGGGTGTGATCTTGTTCCATGGCGGTCCTCATCGAGTTGATGAGGGCACCTTGCCAAACCCTTGGGTTGGAGGTCGTGGCACGAATGGTCGGTGACCAAAATAAATTTTGTTGGAAAATCAACACCCACAAAATTTTCGGTCGGAGCTCCAACCCAACACCAACCAATCACCGACCAAGCTCCGACCGAACACCGACCGAAGGGGGCTACACAATGAGCGAAAAAATCGAATCATGATGAGCGCTGGACACAAAAAAGCCCGCGTGAAGCGGGCCTGTTCAGCGTGAGGTTCGGCATCAGGGGCCGACGCGCATCGTCACCACCAAGGCGGGTTCGAGCATGTAATACCCCCGGCGCTTTGCGACGGGATGCACGATGTCGCGCCACCCCTTCCGGCTGGAAAACAAATAGCTGAGTTTCAAGGAGGCCGACCCTGCCGCCGCCAAGATCTGAGCGCCGCGCTGCTCTGGATCACCCGTGATGGCGCAGATGAACAAATAGTTCAAAGCTCGCGCCTGCATGTCTGTAAAAAGGTAGTGCTGTCCATTCAGATCAAACGACAAAAACCGATCATAATCATTGGCATGGGGGGCGTCTGCGGCCATGATCGTCGCTTCAAAATGCTCGCGCTCTGCGGCGCGCACAAGAAGCGCGTCACGGTAGACCACCCAATCTGTGCTGCCCTCCGAGGTTGTCACCATGCCGCCGTTTTGTGCAAAGGATGGAACAGAACAGGCCTGCTTTCGCAACACGCGCATGGCGTCACGCCGCTCCAGATCCACAACGCCCTCGAAATCAGGATTGCACCAGCCAGGCCGATCCTTCCGATCGGCGACCACAAAGGAGCCATAGACGCGGACCGACAGGGTCAGCTGGCCCATCTCCACAACGTAGCCCAGCTCCGACTCGGAGATGCCCCAGTCCGCCAGAACCTCCTGTAGGGTGAAATAGTCTCGTGGAATCAACACTGGCGGCACCCCCTTCTTGTTCATGTATTGTTCTTATCTATTTGACTGTCCATTTTCAACAGAATAGATATCCAACTTAGTCCACAACTGACTGGGGATAACCATGATCGTCACGAACATCGCACAGCGACTGAAGGCTCGCGCGTTTCAGCTCGACATGACGCCTGCAGCGGTGGCCGAGGCCTCAGGCCTGAACCGTTCCTTCATCTACGACATCATCCGCGGCAAGTCCGTGCGGCCGAGCCGTGCCAAGCTGCAGAAGGTTGCAGAGGTCTTGAAGGTCGATGTTGACTGGCTGATCGACGGTGATGGAACGATAGAGGGTGAAGCCCCCAAAATCTATTCTCCAGACACGACCTTCGTCGGCATTTCTGGCGTCAAGGCGAAGGCCTCAGCGGGTGGCGGCACAATCGTGCATGGCGAGGATGAGCAAGCCAGCAAGCTCTATCATTTCCGGCTGTCCTGGATTGAAGATGAGTTGGAGGCCAATCCGAAAAATCTTAGGATCCTCCGTGTCACTGGGGACAGCATGGTGCCCACACTGAATGATGGCGATACGATTCTGGTCGATATGGGGCGCAAGTCGCCCTATCCGCCAGGGCTTTTCGTATTGCACGACGGCATGGGGCTGATGGCCAAACGGATTGAGCACATTCCTTCCAGCGACCCGCCGCGCATTCGTGTCACCTCCGACAACCCCAACTACTCGCCCTATGAATGCCTTCTCGATGAGGTCAACATTGTTGGGCGGATTCGCTGGTACGGCCGTCGGGTTTAAGCCGAGCCGCCGACATGAGGCGCCACAAACCGACATAAGCCGACAAGCTATTGTTTTGCTTGAATAAGTGAGAAGAGAACGGTTCTCTCAGCGTACAAATCTGAGAGAACCCAAGATGTACGACGATATCTTCGCGCCGCTGACTGCGGCCAATGCTTTGCATCCTACGAAAATGACGCCACGCGAGCGGCGTGCTGAATTGTGCAAGATCCTTGCTGTTGGATATTTGCGGATGCGCGCTCGAAAAAGCAGGCAACACACTGAAAATAAGAGAGAAAGTTCTCTACACTTTCGCGCAAGACGGAGCGTTCATGCGGAACCAACTCACAAGGAGGTCCCATGACCAAAGAAGATCCCGTCTACGCACGCGTCGCCGCTCTCAAAATTAAGACGCCCACCGAATTACGCGAAATCTGGCGCGACCTGATGGGTACAGAGCCACCGCCCTTCACCCGGCGCTACCTGGAAACCCGTCTGAGCTATCGCATCCAGGAACTCGCCTACGGCGGCCTGAAACCAGAGACCCGCAAGCGGCTCGAGGAATTGGCTGAGAAATGGGACGGCGACAACTCCGCCAAAAGGCGCATTCGCCACGATCTCAAGCCTATCGCAGGCACCCGCCTGATCCGTGAATGGCAAGGTGAAGAATACGTCGTGACCGTCACCGCCGATGGCTACGAATGGCAAGGCCGCCCCTATCAATCCCTCTCCGCCATTGCGCGTGCCATCACCGGCACACGCTGGAACGGCCCAGTGTTTTTTGGCCTCAACAATTACAGGAAGCGCAAATGACAAAACCCGCGCCAAGAAAGATGCGCTGCGCGGTCTATACGCGCAAATCCAGCGAGGAAGGGCTCGAGCAAGAGTTCAACTCGCTTCACGCCCAACGCGAAGCCTGTGAAGCCTACATCGCCAGTCAGCGCTCAGAAGGCTGGGTCGCCCTTCGTGAACACTATGATGACGGCGGCATTTCCGGCGGCACATTGGAGCGGCCCGGGTTGAAACAGCTGCTGGCCGATATCGAGGACGGCTTGGTCGATGTGGTCGTGGTCTACAAGATCGACCGTCTATCGCGCTCGCTGATGGACTTTTCCAAACTCGTAGAGGCCTTCGAGCGAAATAACGTGACCTTCGTCTCCGTGACACAATCGTTCAACACCACATCCTCGATGGGACGTTTAACGCTGAACATCCTGCTCTCCTTCGCCCAATTCGAGCGCGAAGTGACCGCCGAGCGCATCCGCGACAAGGTCGCGGCTTCGAAGAAGAAAGGCATGTGGATGGGCGGCGTCCCACCATATGGCTACGTTTGTATCAACCGCCGGCTTGAGATTAACAACGCCCAAGCCGCAGATGTGCGGTGGATCTTTGAGCGGTTCATCAGCCTCGGCTCGACCCTACTCGTCGCCAAAGAGGCAGAAAAACGCGGTTTGAGGACGCCAAAAGGCAATCCAATCAGCAATAGTTACGCTTATAGGATCCTGACAAATCCGATCTATATCGGCAAGATCGTGCACAAGGACGAGACCTATCCCGGCCTGCACAAACCCATCATCGACACGGAAACCTGGGAAAAGGCCCGCGCGATTAATAGTGAAAACCCGCGCATTCGCGCTGCCAGCACCCGTAAACAGACCCCTTCACTGCTGGCCGGCCTCATACGCGGACCTGACGGCGCGATGTTTTCGCCGACCCACACCCGCAAGCGCAACCGCCTTTACCGTTACTATGTCAGCCAGACGATCTTGAAGCACGGTGCTGGCAGCTGTCCTGTGGGTCGCATCCCCGCCGGTGAAATCGAGGCCAATGTAACCGCGCAGTTGCGCGCAGTCTTCCGGCAACCTGAAATCGTGGCCGAGTCCTGGCGCAACGCTGCAGACGACAAGCGGGCCTGCAGCGAGCAGGATATCCACGCGGCGCTCAAAAGCCTTGACCCGCTGTGGAGCGAACTCTTCCCAGCCGAACAAGCGCGGATTGCTTCGATCCTGATCGATCACATCGACGTCTCCGAGACGGATATGAAAGTGCACCTGCGCGTCGACGGCCTTTGCCACCTTGCCCAGGACCTAAAATCCCGAACTCTCCCCAGAAAGGACGCAGCATGACAGAAAAGTCTACCACACCCGACACCATCACACTGACCATTCCCTTCAAGCTCAAACGGCGCGGCGGTCGCAAAGAGATGGTCCTGCCAGATTTTGCCACACCACCGCCCAAACTGGATAACGCGCTGATAAAATCGCTCGCGCGGGCGCATCGCTGGAAACGACTTGTTGATGAAGGGCATTTTGCGTCGATTAAAGACTTGGCTGAGCACGAGAAAATTCCAGCCTCCTACATGATCCGCACCATGCGACTAACAACCCTGGCGCCTGACATCGTCGAGGCGATCCTGAAAGGACGGAACCCCAACAAAACCCTCCGTGAGTTGCTCGATCCCTTCACGCCGATGTGGGCCGAACAACGCTGGGAGCTTGGCTACCACGATATGCCATGAAACCGGCCGTTGGCGTGGACGTGGGCCGTCCGACGCAGGTCGTGGCCGGCTATATGGGAGTGCGCTCAAGACATTATCCGCACAAAATGCGGAGATTGCCGCTGCTGTTCTCCGCATGAGCCCGAACGGCCACGCATCGGCAGAGCCGATCTTATTGCTCAGCACCTTGAAGTTTTGGGCATTTTATGATATAGTGTGAACTATTATGATTTACGGCCAAGGAACCGAAAGCATGTCTCGACTGACAATCTCGATGCCAGACCAAATGAACGACTGGGTTGAAGCACAAGTCAGCGCCGGTCGTTATGGGAATGTTAGCGAATACTTTCGCGATCTTGTCCGACGCGACCAGGAACGGCGTGATACAGCCATCAATGAACTTCGCGTAATGCTTGAACGCGCGGAAGCGAGTGGGGTTAGCAAGCGCTCATTAAGCGAAATCTTAGACGCCGCACGTGCAGAGGCTCGGCAGAAGGGCCTGCTCGATGGCGAGAATTGAACTTTCGGTCGAAGGCAAATTCCCCCTGGTGGAAATTTTTATGACCGCTTTGCCGGCTGCCAATCATGGCAGGCCATCAGGTCCGTACAGAAAGTCCTGACTGCAAGCAGCACTGGCGCCAGCAGCAGCCTTCTGGGCTGCAAGTGCGCGAACTCGGCGAATGGTTTCGGCCTTGCCCTCACGTCACCCAGCACGGCCAAGTCCAAAACTTGTACCGAAGCTGATGGAAACGCGGCAACGACCTGCGCCACCGCGGCCGTAAGGACTTGCTCCAAGTCGGGGCCATCTCGTGTAAAACCGAGTGCGATCCTATCCGACCGGCCGGTCCCAACAATCGTGTCATCCAGCCCCGCTTGAAACAAAGCGTCCAGCACTGCAGCCTCGTCAGGCTTTCCATCGGGAAAATTGATCACAATCTCAAATTCAAACATGAACGTCACGCAACGTCCAATGTCGGCACCTGACTTACATCAATTTCCCGCTCGGCATGCCATGCGTCATGCGCACCCTGCATCCGGATCCAGAACAACGATCCATTTCCGAACATCTTCCCCAAGCGCGCGGCGACGGGTGCGCTGACGGGCTTCTTTTCATTCAAGATGTCATAGAAATGCTGCCGAGAAATGCCCAGCATCTTCGCAAGCTGCGTTTTACTGTAGTCCATAAATGGCAAAATATCATCCCGCAGCAACTCACCCGGATGCGTTGGGCAGCGTTTGTGATCTGCAGAAATCATTTTCCGCCCTCCTCAGTGATATTGCTCACGCGTCGTATTTTTCGAGGCCTCCCGGATCAGAGATCGCTCCGCCAATTCCGCCGCTGAGATAGATTTCCCGTAGGGCGGTCAGACCATCGTTGGGATTGTTCAAGCAGCGCGGCATGTTTTTCCCCACATGCGCTTATTTCCGGTTTCGATCGATGACCTGCCCTGCGCCAAGCAATTTGAAGGTCGGCTCATCCGCGGAAAAGGCCTCTTGAAGTTCGGCTTTTAATCGCGCCAGCGCAGCATCCGACGCGACCATGTCGTCACCGGAATGCACACCTTCGCCACACTCATCGCAGTACCACCCGGGCATCACGATCATGTCCGACCGCCCTCGGTGTTCCAAGGTCATGTCGCGAACATCGCGCAGCATTTGCGCACCGCAGGCCGGGCACATTCGCTCTTTGAACAGGTCTGTGTCGTTGGTCACGAGCGAAGCTGTGCGGGATCGAAACCTGGCAACAGCACTCTTCAACTCATCCCCCAATTCAGCATCCGCGCCCAACGCAGCAAAAAAAGGTTTCATAATCAAAGGAACGCAAATTAGTCGCTGTGATCGTACCCAGCCGCTTTGCCGCACGGTGCGCCACGTCGAAGGCATCATCGATGAAAGCAGGATCACGGCTGGCCAAGGCGTCGGTCAGATACCCCAGGATCGCATCACCGTTCTCCAGGAAATCCGCAGGATCGAAGGGTGACGTTGATGGTTTATCTTCAGCTTTCATCGCATGGGCCCTCGTGCAACTCACCCCATCCTCAGAATGAACAGGGACAGATAAAATGCAAGTAATTTCATATGCTTATTGTGAATCTCGATAGCAAGTGCGCTACAACAATGTTCGATGCCAGCACCAGATTGCCATCGCGGCATTGCCAGCGAAAGGAACTACGATACCCCACAAAATCAATTAATTTCAATGCTTTAGCATGAATGTAGCGCGATTCTTGTGTTACCCGCTGCGGAGAATATCGGCCTATAGAGAGAGGATACGGCACCCCACAGCACGTGCGAGGTAAATACGGTGCCAGCTAAAGCCTTTGAATATAGGGAAAAATTTCGCGCCAACTTACCTAGGAGAACGGTTTTTCTTTGGTAAGTGGCGGAGGAGGTGGGATTCGAACCCACGGTAGACTTTCACCTACGTCGGTTTTCAAGACCGGTGCATTCGACCACTCTGCCACTCCTCCGCGTCGGGATGATTTAACTGGCTGGAATTGATTCTGGAAGTGGTGTCTGCTTGGCAGGTCATGTAATGCCTCACCCCCGTCGCATTATCAAACTCCTCATCCAGGCAATCGCGCAGACCTTCTGCAACCTCGACAGGAGGGAACAGACCTTGATGGTCAGATCGGCACTCTGGCGCAGTGATCTACCGCCTGCGCGACGTCGTGGATGTCGATGTAGTCGCCGAACACCGGAGGGTGTTGGCCCCGGCCCGGTCAACTGGAGTGCCGATGAAAGCGAAATAGACTCCATTCGGGAGCGCCGATATCAGATGACGAGCCAGCCCGTGCCAGACTGCGCCAGCCTCAATCTCCACGCCCTGAAACGCATGCAGAGCGAGTTGACTGAGGATTACCGCGACATGATCCATGCCGCAGTCTAAATCGAAACCGCCGCAAAGCCTTCCTTCGTAAATGACGGCTGAAATGCCGCGCCGTGGTCGACAGCCTGGACGACGCCGGAGGCCGGCTATTCACCTTCACGCGCCCGGGCCTATCGCAGTGGAAATCGGCCAGAACCACCAAGGCAATCAAGCATCTGAGCGAGGAATTCCGCCGCCGCATCAAGACCCATACCGTGCTGCCCTGCGCCGAAACCGTGCGGATTCTCCTCCGGGCGCTGATGACATCAGGCCAGATCCAAATGCGCAAAGTGGACGGTTGGGAAACCTTGGCTCACCCGCTCGCCCGATCAACATTGACCTCCCGGCCTGATCAGGCCCAATTACCCATACCCGGAGAACGCCGCCGGAGAATTTCCACCAGCTTCGAGACACGACGGGGGCTCAGCCCCGCAAACTCTCGTTCCGAATGGGAGACCAGAAGGGGACAGGGCAGGACACGTCGCAGCGCTCTCCAGAAATTCCTTTTTCAGGCACTACAACCTCATGAGAGCCCAACCGCGACACAAACGGCCACGTCTTCGCGACGACACCTCAGCAAGCCAAACCGCTCCCCTGCCCCCACACGCGGGAATTTTTGCCGATCCCGCGCGCCAGCCTTTTCACGCGGCACGCCACGCGCTAGACTGCGCGAAAACAACGGGCAGGGTCGGAAATCCGACCGCGCGGGGGACCGCGCCGACAAAGGGGCGAGAGATGGCAATCGGTCACATGAATTCCGGCGGACACGCGCGGCGGCTTGCGATGGCCGTCTCGGCAATCGCCTTGCTGGCAGGTTGCGCCGAAGACGGCACGCAATTGTTCAAGCCTGCATCAGACACCACTGTCGTGACGTCCGGCGGGTCGACGCGCCTGGTGGAACGCGATGTCGAGGCGCCCGAGGTCTTCCAGGCGACGGAGGCCGGGCTTTGGGATGGACGTCCCTCGCTCGGTGGCGTTTGGGTGGCGCATCCGGACGTGACAGAGCCAGAGCGCGTTCTGATCCGCAACACCTCCAACGCGAAATTTGTCATCGGCGCATTGTTCAAGCCGTCGCTGGAACGGCCCGGTCCACGCTTTCAGGTCTCCTCCGACGCAGCGGACGCCCTTGGGATGCTGGCCGGGCAGCCGACCAACCTCAACGTGACCGCGCTGCGCCGCGAAGAGGTGCCCGGCGCCAAGACCGAGCCTGAGCCCCCCGCAGAAACACCCGTGGCCGCCGCAGCGATGCCCGCGCCCGAAGAGGTGGAGACCGCGACGCTCGATCCGGTCGCCGGTGCGGCCACGGCC
>TARA_R110002124_G_scaffold5428_3_pt1 | contig 49973 bp, 34 predicted proteins | sample TARA_R110002124 | Tara Oceans TARA_R110002124 (sample SAMEA4397445) | marine metagenome | biome: Polar Biome; feature: [SRF] surface water layer (ENVO:00010504); material: water (ENVO:00002006), including particulate matter (ENVO:01000060) such as... | depth 5 m
TAAACTACCTATCCAAACCTTTTTCCAAACCCCTCAGCTCTGCCAAGCCTTTTAATCGTCCTATTGCAGAATAACCTGGGTTTGTTTGCTTGTCGAGGTCATCTAAAAGCTGATGACCATGGTCAGGTCTGTAAATGATAGGGGTATTCCGCTTATTATTCAACCTAATTAATTGTTGCATAATAGAAACCATATCTACATCTCCATCCAAATGTTCCGCTTCATAAAAATCTCCCCTATTGTTCCTTTTAACATTTCTAAGGTGTGCAAAATGAACCCTTTCTCCAACCTTAGCCAAAATATCCGGTAGATCGTTGTGTGCTCCCGCACCTAGAGATCCGGTACAAAAACAGACACCGTTGAAAGATTCCGGAACTTTATCCAGAATGTACAATAGGTCCTCATCATTAGAAGCGATCCTTGGTAAACCCAATATTGGAAATGGAGGATCATCAGGATGAATGGTCATCGTAATCCCTTCTTCTTCACAGATCTGCTGAATGGACTTTAGAAAGTAAACCAGATTATCTCTAAGTCCATCTTTCCCTATTTCCTTATAAATAGCAATACTATTCATAAGGTCTTCTTTTGTCATGCTCTTTTCAGTGGGCACACCCATGAGAATGATATCGGAAAGCTCCTTTTTCCTTTCTTCATTCATGTAAACCCACCTTTGCTTTGCTAACTCGACTACTTCATCGGAGTAGAAGGAGAAAGCATTTTTTCTTTGCAATATATACTGGTCAAAACTTGCCAAATCTGCCCAATCAAAATAAAGCGCTTTGGCTCCATTTTGAAGAACAAAAGAAAGGTCTGTCCTAGTCCAATCTAAAACGGGCATGAAATTATAGCACACAAGCTTTAGACCTGCCTTAGAAAGATTTTTTAATGTTGTCCTATAATTATCAAGGTATTTTTCACTTGCATCACTCCTTGTTTTTATGGCTTCATGAACAGGAACAGACTCTACTATGGACCATTTTAATCCTGAAGCTTCTATCAAGGATTTCCTTTCTAAAATCTCTTCCAATGGCCACACTTCTCCATGAGGAATATAATGTAAGGCAGAAACTACATCTGTAGCTCCTGCCTGTAAAATATCCTGAAGACTTACTGAATCATTAGGGCCAAACCAACGCCAGCTTTGAATTAATGACATAAACTCTTTTAGTGCGAATATTTATAGAATATTTGAAGTACCATAAGGATACCTTTGTGGACGTGATAACATTGAATTGGCTTCATCGTCATTTTTGAACTTTTCTCTGACAGGATCCCAATACAGTTTCCTCGGAAGTTTCATGGCAATATGGGAAACCAAGCAAGCACTGCAAGAACGATGCGCCACTTCTACTGGAGCGATGGTTTGCTCTCTGGAGACGATGCAGTCGAGCCAGTTCTTGTGCTGTTCTTCACTTTCATAAAGATGCACCTCATCAGGCCCTATTACTGAACTTAAGATTTTTTGATCACTGGCTTTAAAAGCATCGCTGGCTTTTCCTCCAGGCACAGGATCACTGGCTGTTACTCCCACATTTCCACGAGCAACAAAAATCCAACCTTCAGTTCCTTCAAAACGCACTCCATTAGGATAATCACCACTTACTTCCATAATGACATCATTGTCATATTTGGCTTTTACTTTAAAGTCCCCATGCACAGACCATAGCCCTTCGGTGGGAAAGGAAGCTGTCGCTTCAACTTCTATTGGACCCGAATATTCTTTACCCATGGCCCAATGTGCTATATCTAAATGATGTGCACCCCATCCTGTGATCATTCCTGCGCCAAACTGTTCACAACGCAACCAACCAGGTCTAGATGTAATATCGTCCTGAGAATGCACCCTGTCTAAGGTATAAGGTACCCAAGGAGTAGAACCTAACCACATATCATAATTTAGGTTTTTGGGAATAGGCATTTCTGAAGCCGTTCCTCCTGCCGGATCTCCGGGCAAACCAATAAATATTCTTTCAACTTTCCCTATTCGTCCATTACGCACCAACTCGCAAGCCCTCTTGAATTGTGGCCAAGGATTTTGTGACCGTTGCTGACTACCCATCTGAAAGACTGCTCCTGTTCTATGGATAGTATCACTTAGCATTCTTCCTTCTTCCACTGTCAAAGAGGTAGGCTTTTGAAGATAAACGTCTTTACCTGACAAGGCAGCTTCCATGGCTGGCTGTGCATGCCAGTGATCAGGAGTACTTACAATAACTGCATCTAAATCTTTTCGAGCTATCATTTCTCGAAAATCATCGTAAACTTTCACATCTACATAGTTGGACTTTCCGGTTTTTTTCTCATAAACACCCTCGATCCATTTTTTACCTTGAGCCCCACGGTTACTATCCACATCTGCAACAGCAATTACCCGGGCAATATCATTCTTCAATGTTTCCGGCAAATCATGTGTCATGGCTATTCTACCAAAACCTACCTGACCAATATTAATCTTATTACTTGGTGCATTTTTTCCTAAAACTGATGCAGGAACAATGGTGGGAAATCCTGTTACTGCCAAAGAAGCCGCCAATGCCCCTTTACCTGTTGACTTCATAAAATTCCTTCTGGATTCATTGGTATTTTTAGCGTTTTTCATAGAAGCACTCTTTATTATTGTTCTATTGTTAATTGAATATTATTAAAATTACATTCCTTATTTAAATTGCACAGGGCTATTCCAGGCCTTAGCGTACGCTTTTGAATAATCTTTTTTTGAAACTCGACTGGCCACATAATTCATTCCTTGATAAACATGCTTTAAATAAGTAGGATCTTCATAATCCTTTTTATTATGACCCAAAGCAGTTATCCAGGCAACTCCCCCATCAAAGTCTTGGTGCCAAACTGCTGGATAATACCTATGAAAAGAAGCTGTTAACTCCTTAACTTTTTCATTTTGTTCATTGTTTAGGGAGGTTAAATCATGGGCCATTAACACCTTTATTCCTGGGTAAAGCTCCTTCATCAGGTAACATTCATCTTCTTTTTCCCAAATACCAGGCATTCCTTCCATTGAAACATGGCTTCCATCCAATTTATTAATGGCCAATTTTTGGTATTTTGGATGCCAGACAAACCTGCCTCCAATTAGCATTTTAAACCACTCCCAGTTTCTTTCCGTACCTACAACTGAATGTAGCCCTACGATTCCTCCTCCTGATTGAATGTATCTTCTAAAAGCCAATCTTTGTGCATCATTGGTAAAAACCTCATTATTAGTACTTGGGAAAATCATCAAATCAATAGATTTCAAGTTTTCTTCTGTAAAATAGTTAGGATTATCTGTTACAGTAATATTGAATTTGTATTCAACCGCCATTTTTTCAAGGCTGGCTACAGCAAAAGGAATATTGTCGTGTACAAATCCTTCCCCATTTTTGGTATACACCAGGACGTTCTTGTTTTTCAAATGGTTTTTTCGTGGTTTTGCAAAAGTATCTGCAGTGCTGGCTCCTATTAATAAGGCTACAAATAATACACTAAACAAGTATTTCAATAATTCATTATTTGTCACGCTATTCAACATTATGTAATTAAGATTAAGTATTTAATAAAATTTATAGATTAATATAAAGTGATGGTGATTTTAGGTTTGTGAGCAAATTGAACCCAGGCGGCTTCCGCATCCACAGAACTTATCTTTTTTGAGGAAACCAAAAAGCGATAATTAAGTTGGTAGGATTTTCCTGCCTCCAAATGCCAATCCATATTTTTAGTTGGTGCAAAATTAGCATACATGTCTCCTCTGTCATACATGTCCTCCGGCCAAACCCTCAAAGGTTCCGGATGATTAAAATTAGAAGGATAAGACATCATCACGACTGCACCATAGTCCTCATCCAACTCCCCCTGAACAATGCACCATCTGGCCAAACTACCATCGGCCGATTTCCTATCCAAGCCTTCTGATGTTATGACTTCACTATTATAACGGTCCCATTTTTCAGTAGTTCGCCATCCTAGACTTCCATACCTGTATTCTTCCAAAACAACGCCCTCATCAGGGGATGTATTTAATACTATATTTATATCTGCCAAATAGTAATCATTGTCTTTTTCCAATGCAAAGATCCGAGTACCTTGTACCTCTGTCATGGCTACCTCAGGCACCTCTCTGTTCTTTAAAACAACATGTTCATGGAGGGCTTTGTAATCAGCAAAAACAGGGCCTGATGTCCTATTAATAAAATTGGCAAACCTCACTGTGCCTTGCTTTTCCTTTAAATTCCAAAAATCAATAAGTTCATTTTTATAAGTTACTCTGGTCCAAGGGTTCCAAAGTCCATAATGGTGGTAATGGTCAGAAGGTTGAATTCTGGTTAAGGCCTTCCCTGTTGGCGTCCACATAGGATGTACAAAGCCACTTCGGGCATAAGCACTGTCTATGCCTTCAGGAGGATAGGCCATTCCATGATTGTATTGCCATAAATTTTCTCCGTGTTTCTTAATAACCAAACTGTTTTCATTAACCTCTAGGGCTAAAAAATTTGGCGTTTTTTCTGTTTCCGATTTTCTATGCAATTCAAATACTCGAACAGATTTCTCCCTATCAGATTGAGGAGCAATCATCCAATAAAGCGTTCTTCCGTTTAAATTGTCTATTTGAAATGGGACTTGAATGGATTCACCTGAAGTAATATCTACCAAGCTTAATAAGGTATCTGACAATGGGGTAATTGAGGAAAGATCTACAGATACAGGATAGCCGAATCTGGATATTATATCCACTTCAACTTTTATTTCAGCTATTTTTTGGGCTACGACTGAAAATGACATTGAAAAACCTATGATTAGACAAATGAGTCCTTTAAATTTCATTTTTTTTTTTTTGAAACGATATTACAAAAATCATTTTCCGTAAACATATTAATATATTTATTTCAATACAACCGATTTCATAAAATTTTATATTCATTTTAACTCAAAATCTCCTCTTAAAAAATAAATTTCAAACTATTTTGCATTAAAACTACCAAACAATTAAGAGGTTTAGCATTTATTATCGCCTTTTACCATATTCAAGCACTCTTTTATTTCACAAACAAAAAATAAAATTTCTTTTTAAAGTTTAAAATATTAATTTCCAATAGAAGTACAGTATAATCGATATATTGAAATCGGTTGCATAAATCTTTTATTTTAATTATAATTAGATTTAATTATTGCCCAAGTCACCATTAAATGAATAAGGAAATAACTATTTACGATATTGCAAAGGAGGTAGGAATGTCTCCTACTACCGTCAGCAGAGCCCTAAGTAACCATCCCCGTGTTAAAGAAAAAACCAGGGGAAAAATCTTGAATGCAGCAAAAATCCTAGGGTACCAATCCAACATTTTTGCTTCTAGTCTCCGGAAAAAACGGTCCAAAAGTATTGGCGTAATTATCCCGAAATTAAACAGCCCCTTTCAGTCCTCGGTAATGGCGGGCATGGAAGAAATAGCCACACAAGCTGGGTATAATCTGGTAATCAGCCAATCTACGGAATCTCTTGAGAAAGAGATTTCCAATGCCAACACCATGTTTAACAGCCGTGTAGACGGACTCCTCGTTTCAAAAGCTGGTACAACAGACAATATTGAACACTTTGCTCCTTTTTTCAAAAAACAAATCCCTGTGCTTTTCTTTGATAGAGTACCGGAAAACAACAATTGTACGGGAGTAGTCATCAATAACACTCAAGCCATCTATGATGCAACAAGCCACCTAATAAAACAAGGATGTAAACGTATTGTACATGTTTTAGGAAATCTTAAAATCAACGTTTATTCCGACCGCTTGAAAGGGTATAAATACGCCCTTTTGGATCATGGATTTGTCTTTGAAGAAGAAAACATCATCACCAATGACCTTGGTGAAGAATCAGGAGATCGAATTGTTGAAAAAATCATGGAATTAAACCCGCGCCCTGATGGGTTGCTTGTTTCCAATGATACCTGCGCTGCTAGTTGCTTGATGGCCCTAAAAAAGAAAAAAATAAGGGTTCCTGAGGACATGGCAATTGTTGGCTTTAACAATGACCTGATTTCAAGAATGGTGGAACCCAATCTCAGCACGATTAACTACCCCAGTTATCACATGGGTGAAGTGGCTATGAAAAACTTAATTAACCATTTGGATGAGGAGCACCATGAAATCCTTCAAAAAACAAACACCATAACCCTTAGGCACGAATTAATCATAAGGGAATCCTCAAAGAGATGAGTTAATCTTTCAATTGCTATCCAAATCCTCTTACTATATTTAGGTCTAAAATGATTTCTAAGAAACCAAAGCAATACCTAAAGCTAAATTTTGCTTTAGGTATTGCTTTGAATAGACAGTAAACTTCATTTACTATACGTAATCACTTCCTTAGGTATCGGAATAGAATACGAAACCTATTCATAATTCAGGTTTATCTGATTTCAATCTGCACTTAACTCATACTTTAAAGTTTTCCCCTTTTCTATTGCCGGAAGACCTTCTGTCATCCACAGGGGTGCTTTCTCTCCTTTAAGGTAATGGTCAAAAAATTGAGACAATCGAATACTCAAATCTTTTTTATTCTTTCTCTCTTTCAAGTTATGGTCTTCCCCATTGTAAACCAATAACCAAGAAGGAACATTGTTTCTCTTTAAGGCCATAAAAAACTCAATGCCTTGGTACCAAGGAACTGCACCATCCTTATCATTGTGCATAATCAAAACAGGCGTCTTCACCCTATCCGTAAAGAATAAAGGAGAATTCTCAATATAATACAATGGCTTCTCCCAAAGAGTGCCCCCAATCCTTGATTGGGTTTGTTCATATTGAAACATGCGGCTCATGCCAGTCCCCCAACGAATACCACCATAGGCAGAGGTCATATTTACAACCGGAGCACCAGCACCTGCCGCTTTAAACATATTGGTCTGAGTAACGATATAAGCCACTTGATAACCTCCCCAACTTTGCCCTTGAATACCAATATTGTCTTTATCTACAAAACCTTTTGCCATCATGGCCTGAACACCGGGTACAATACAGTCAAAAGCGCTAGGCCCAGGCAAGCCTATTTTGTATTTTATATCAGGTACAAAAACCAAGTACTCATTGCTCACGAAATAAGGAATATTGATAATTGATGCCGATGGAACAGGGGAATAGTACTGATGTAAGGCATCCGATCTTCGCTCATAAAAATACACCATCATTGGGTATTTCTTTTCCGGGTTAAAGTTTTCTGGTTTAAAAAGCAATCCATTCATGCTATCACCTTCACTGGTCAAATAGTCTACCAATTCTACATCTCCCCAGTTAATCTCTTCCTGCTGTTTATTTATTTGGGATAGGCGCTGTTCTTTATGAAATCCAGTAGTAGCATAATAAACATCCGGGCTGGATTTAAATGTTGACTTTTGATAAATGTATCGTTTTTTACTTTCTGCTACTTTTAAACCATTATAAGATGCAGGCCCAAAAACGAGGGCTTTGGGTTTATGATTACCTTTCCAATCCCCCAGAAAAAAACCACTGTTTTTGGTTGTAATTTCAACCCCCTTTAACACCATGTCCTCACTTAAATCGTAATAATCCTTTTCAGGATCTAAATTCATTAAGCGAAAAGTCATTTTATTGTTCTCCTTATTTTCTCTGGTAAGATTTTTGGCTTTGTTAAGGTCAAAAGGATCTATTTTCCATACATCAAACCGATCATAAACTAGAAAGTGCTCATCATTAGCAGTCCAGCCTGGGCTACCATAACTCCCTGGCAAAGAAGGGCTGTCATGCAACTCATTAAACATGGCCTCCTTAATTCCCGAAGTCAATGAAATTCTCTCTTTACTTTCCAGATGAATGGCCTGCCAAGAACTATCAGGAGCATTGTACCAATAAACAAACTTACCAGCAGGAGAAAGTTTCGGATTACCGATTACCTCATTGGCCAATAAATGAACCTCACCTGTATACAAGTTAATACTACTAAGGTCCTCTGCTATCTGAATATCCCAGCTATATGCTCTTCGATAATGGTCATCGTTCCTTATTATGGCCCAATTCCCTTTTTTAAACCTATTGAAATGAATTTGACTACTTTTAGTGTCTTTATAAACTTGTATTTTATCAGAGTTAATTTGATAAACTGCTACTTGACTTTCTTTTTCTTTATCCTTCAAATTCTTTAACTGCATTGGCTGGATTTCTTTGTCTTGCCAACCCCAAATATCCAGACTGACTCTCTCTTCCTCCAAAATACTAGTATCGGCTTCATAAGCGTATTTTTCAGGCGATGGATTCCATCCGAAAAACAAAAGTTCTCCAGAATTAGAGAAAGATGGTGAAAAGTGCTCGCTAATTTTATTGTCTAACTGATCAGGAATATTCTCCCAGGATTTCAAGTCTCCCTCAGCCCCCAGAAAATACAATTGAAAACCTTTCTCCTCTTCTTTTTCCTCAGTGGCACTTCCCAAAAAAGCGAATTTCTCAGCATCAGATGAAAAAACAGGGGATTTGAAACTTGTCAAGTGATCTATAAGGATGTTTTCATTACCAGTCTCTAAATTAAGGATAGAGACCATTTTTGATTTGTCAATTTCAGCATCCCCTACTTTGACCAAAAACATTTTTTGACCATCATCGGAAAAACCATAATCCAATACCTTCTCAAACGTAAAGGACTTCTCATCAGCAAAATTATTTACAGTTAAATTAAAAGATTTATCCTCCGCCTTAGAATTTTTCACCTCATTAGAACTGGTATCTTTTTCTATTTTTACAGATGTATGATAAGCATACCATGTTTTCACTTTTTTCGGCACCTTAACCCCACTTACTTCAGGCACCTTGGTTTTTTCACCACTTTTCAGGTTAACCAATAACAAGCTGTCTTTGGGAAAATCCTCTTTGTCTACTTTTCTAAATTTAAGTTGCCTTAAACTGTCTTTTTCAGGATTTATCAACCCCAATAACCATTGGCTTTTTTCAGAAAATGAGGTTTGAGATGCTCTTGGAACAATGATTTTCTGCTTATTCCCGGAAGTATTGCTCAATTGAAGCCTTCCATCCCCATCCTGAAGGGAAATTTCTATAGCCACCCATTCTCCATTTTTAGAAAATTTCTTATTCGAAATTGATTCCCAGGAGTCATAATCCTGGTGTGACAATGATCTTTTCGTTTGTTGAGCGACAACATTGAATGCCAAAAACAGAAAAATAATTAATGTATAAAATCTCAAACCTTTAGTCTTTAAATTTAAACTTTTAAACTTCGAAGATAATCTTTTCCATAATCCTTAGGGTAAAAAATGAAACTTTTAAATAAAGCAGCAAGAAACCTTAAAATTAAAAAATTTAGACATAATTAAAATCAGGCATGTTAGCAAAGTAAGCAGTAATCCTAACCGCTCACCTTCCGCGTCAGCTTTTAGCCTTTCAAATCAAATTTAAACCAATAGTCACCTGCATTATTTGGGACTACCTAATAGGATTTTTTATTTAGTATGCAATTAATATCTTTTTAAAATTAGTATAATTACAAGCTATAGGATATCCAGCGGAGGCATTTCTTATTTATAAAAAGAAAAATAGTCTTTAAATTCTTTGACAATTTAATAATTTAACCAGATCTTTATTTTGGAATCAACAATTAACTTATTGAAAAATGGACAAAATTTTAGATATTGACAATGTAGACCTCAAAATTATATCTTTACTCAATAAAGATGCCAAAACCCCATATACAGAAATAGCTAAAAAAGTATTCGTTTCTTCAGGAACTGTTCATGTTCGAATGAGGAAATTGGAAGATTTGGGAGTGGTGAAGAGTGCTACATTGAACATAGATTTTTCAAAATTGGGATATGATATTTCTGCCTTCCTTGGTATTTATTTGGAAAAAAGCTCCCTTTACGATACTGTTATTGAAAAGTTAAAAGATATTTCAGAAGTTATAAACGCTTATTATACAACAGGAAATTATAGTATTTTTGCGAAAATAATATGCAAGGACACCAACCATTTGAGAGAAGTTTTGAACAAAATTCAATTGGTAGAAGGTATTGATAGGACGGAAACGCTTATCGTATTGGAGGAAAGTATCAATAGACCAATCCATCTTGTAACAGACAAAAAATAGGGTAAATTTAGTTATTAAGATTAAATCTAAATAAAAAATATATTTAGATTTTTGTATAATGTATATGGTTTTTTTAATATTTACCTTTTTAACTAGCAGTAATTTTTTTATATTATTTTATTGAAATTCAACAGGTTAACTACTGATTTTAATAAAATTTCATTTAATTCCCTTCCTTTTAGAACAATAAAAAATAGATTAATGTTATATATTTGTGGATCAAAATATAATTAGTCTAAATAACTCTTTTTTATGAGCAAGGACAATGAAATCTTAGAAGAATTAACCTCCAGAGAATATGAACACGGATGGTCAGTAGATTACGAAGCTGATGAGGCTCCTATTGGCCTTAACGAAAACATCATTCGGTGGATTTCTTCCAAAAAAGAAGAGCCTAAATGGCTTTTGGATTGGCGTCTCAAAGCTTTTGAACAGTGGAGAAAAATGGATGAGCCTACTTGGGCAAATGTTCATTACCCTAAATTAGACCTTCAAGCATTGAGGTACTATTCCGCTCCAAAACAAAAAAGCAAATCCAAAAACATTAGCGATATAGATCCCGAGCTTTTGAAAATCTACGAAAGGTTGGGCATCTCTTTGAATGAGCAAAAAAGACTGCAAGGAATTGCAGTAGACGTGGTGTTGGATTCAGTATCTGTTGGAACTACTTTCAAGGATACACTTTCCAAGTTGGGTGTGATTTTTTGTTCATTTAGTGAAGCAGTTGCAGAACATCCGGATTTGGTTAAAAAATACCTGGGCTCTGTTGTCCCTGCTACGGACAACTACTACGCGGCGCTAAATGCTGCTGTATTCTCTGATGGTTCGTTTTGCTATATACCTAAAGGGGTACGTTGCCCAATGGAACTTTCAACCTATTTCAGGATTAACGCAGCCAATACAGGGCAGTTTGAGAGAACGTTAATTGTAGCAGAAGATGAATCTTATGTCTCTTATCTTGAAGGATGTACCGCCCCACAAAGGGACGAGAACCAACTTCATGCGGCAGTAGTTGAAATATATGCAGCAAAAAATGCTGAAGTAAAATATTCAACTGTTCAAAACTGGTATCCTGGTGATAAAAACGGCAAGGGTGGAATTTACAATTTTGTAACCAAAAGAGGTATTTGTGCAGGAGACAATTCCAAAATATCTTGGACGCAGGTAGAAACAGGATCTGCGGTGACTTGGAAATACCCTTCTTGTATACTTAAAGGTGACAATTCTATAGGTGAATTTTATTCTGTAGCAGTAACGAACAACTACCAACAAGCGGATACAGGTACCAAGATGATACATATTGGTAAAAACACCCGTTCAAGGATTGTATCTAAGGGAATTTCTGCTGGAAAATCACAAAATTCATACAGAGGTCAGGTTCAGGTAATGAAACGTGCCACCAACTCAAGGAACTTCTCTCAATGTGACTCTCTTCTTATGGGTGACAAATGTGGAGCACATACATTCCCATATATAGACATACAAAATCCTTCTGCGAAAGTAGAACATGAAGCAACAACTTCTAAGATTGGAGAAGATCAGATTTTCTATTGTAACCAAAGAGGAATAAGCTCTGAGGATGCAGTTGCACTTATCGTAAATGGATATGCCAAAGAAGTATTGAATCAACTCCCTATGGAGTTTGCGGTTGAAGCTCAGAAACTTTTGGCCCTTACATTAGAAGGAAGCGTAGGTTAAAAAATTAAAAAAATGTTATCAATAAAAAATTTACACGCTGCAATCGAAGGCAGCCCGATATTGAATGGTATTAATCTTGAGATTAAACCAGGAGAAGTACATGCCATCATGGGGCCCAATGGGTCTGGAAAATCAACCTTAGCTTCTGTACTAGCTGGACGTGAAGAGTATGAAGTAACCGAAGGTTCTGTTACTTTCAAAAACAAAGACATCTTAGAGCTTAGTCCAGAAGATAGAGCAAGGGAAGGTATTTTTCTTGCTTTTCAGTATCCGGTAGAAATACCAGGTGTTAGCTCTACAAACTTCTTAAGAACTGCTGTAAATCAGGTAAGGGAATACAGAGGCCAAGCACCTTTAGACGCAGTGAAATTTCTTTCTTTAATGAAAGAAAAAATGAAGTTGGTGGAAATAGACCAAAAGCTATTAAGTAGGGCTTTGAACGAAGGTTTTTCCGGTGGTGAAAAGAAGAAAAATGAAATTTTTCAGATGGCCATGTTGGAACCTACACTTTCTATTTTGGATGAAACAGATTCAGGATTGGATATCGATGCGCTTAAAGTAGTGGCAAATGGTGTTAATCAACTTAAATCTAAGGACAACGCAACCATTGTGGTAACTCACTACCAACGTTTGCTGGATTATATTGTCCCTGATTTCGTGCATGTATTGTACAAAGGACAAATTGTAAAATCTGGTACAAAAGAATTGGCCCTTGAACTTGAAGCCAAAGGTTACGACTGGATCAAGGAAGAAGTATCAGGAGCAAAGGTTTAATTTTAATCCAAGATTTTAATTTCTAATGACAGTATCAACAAAAAATGACCATAAACTGGTTGAATTATTCCTTTCGAACCAGACGAGTTTAGAAAAATTTAGTCTGTTTAAAGAATTGAAGTCTGCTGCCAAAGCATCTCTGGATGAAACCGGGTTTCCTACGCTAAAAGAAGAAGAGTATAAGTTCACGAATATCAACAAGCGAATTCTTGATAAGATAAAGAAATTCACTTCACCAAATGCAATAAGTAATATTGCTGAGGTTCTGAAATCACATCCATTGGTTAATTCACTAGAAGGTTTTAAGCTCATCAGAAACAATGGTGTCTATGAACCTGAATTATCGTCCAATAGCGAAGGATCATTTACAGTTACTCCTTTTGCTGACTTGAATCAAGAGCAGGCTGAGGAGATTGGCACTATAGAAACTGTAAGCAAAGATCCTTTTACAGCACTCAATTCTTACTCTTTTGAATCAGGTATTCACATTGAAGTTGCAGATGGTTCAATAATAAAACAACCAATATTATTGGTCGACGTGGTAAGCGCTGATTCAATGGGAGAATGTGTACAGCCAAGAACTTACTTCAAAGCAGGCAAAAACAGCCAGGCAACCGTTATAGAAATAACAATCTTCGTTAATGAATCTGCTGTTTTTCTCAATGAAGTCGGAGAATGGAACATAGATAGCAATGCACACATTCGCCATTATAAACTTCAGAATGGACACAAAAATGAATTAGGCGTAAGCAATACCAGCTCTAATATAGAGCGAGATGCTACTTTCACATCTGTATTGTTAAGTTTAAGTGGGGATATGTTGAGAAACAACCTAAGCCTTAATCTCAATTCAAGCAATTGTGAGGGAAACATGTATGGACTCTATATGTTAAATGGGAAAACCCATGTGGACAACCATACCAATGTAGACCACAAGATGCCGCACTGCGAGTCAAATGAACTTTATAAAGGCATTTTAGCAGACCATTCAAGAGGAGTGTTCAATGGTAAAATATTTGTAAGGCAAGATGCGCAAAAGACAAATGCTTTTCAGCAGAACAACAATATTTTACTGTCTGAAGATGCCATTCTAAATACGAAACCTCAACTTGAAATTTGGGCAGACGATGTGAAATGTTCTCACGGCTGTACTACAGGCCAACTTGACGAAGAAGCACTCTTTTATCTTCGTGCTAGAGGAATAGGAAAAGAAAGTGCCAAATCCTTATTGCTCTATGCCTTTGCAGGTGAGATACTAGATAAGATTACGAATTCAACCTTTAAAAATTATTGTGAAGAAATAGTACATGAGCGACTTGGAGGCAGCAATTAAAACAAATTCAGGGATCATAGCTGAGGAGAAAATCAGAGCACTTTTCCCAATACTTCATCAAGAAGTTAATGGAAAACCTTTGGCCTATTTTGACAATGCTGCTACCACACAAAAGCCGATTCAAGTTATTGAAGCCTTAAAAAACTATTACGGGGTAGACAATTCTAATATTCATAGAGGAGCTCATACCTTAGCTTCAAGAGCTACAGACTATTTTGAACAGACAAGGGAGCTTGTTAAAACCTTTATTAATGCCCCTTCAGTGGAGGAAGTTATTTTCACCAAGGGGACTACAGAAAGCATTAATTTAATTGCTTCCACCTTTGGTAGAAAATTTATCAATGCGGGCGATGAGATCATTATCTCTACATTGGAACATCATTCCAATATTGTACCTTGGCAGATGTTATGTGAAGAAAAGGGAGCAATATTAAAAATAATCCCTATTCATGACAATGGGGAGTTGGATTTGGAGGCTTATAAAAACCTTCTGTCAGACAAAACCAAAATGGTGGCTGTGGTTCATGCATCCAATGCTTTGGGTACAATCAACCCTGTAAAGGAAATGATTACACAAGCCCATTCTGTTGGTGCCAAATTTTTACTAGACGGTGCACAGAGTACAGCCCATTTAGAGGTAGATGTTCAGGATTTAAACTGTGATTTTCTGGCCTTTTCGGCCCATAAAGTATACGGTCCAACAGGAGTTGGAGTACTCTATGGAAAGCGGGAGGTTTTAGAAGCCATGCCACCCTATCAGGGAGGAGGTGAAATGATTAAAGAGGTTTCCTTTTCAAAAACTACCTACAATGATATTCCGTATAAATTTGAAGCGGGAACACCCAATATAGGGGACGTAATAGCTTTCGCCGAAGCCATCAAATTTATCAATCAGCTTGGCAAAGCTGCTATACGAGCTCATGAAAACCGCCTTTTAGCTCATGCTACAGAAAGCTGTTCTAAAATTAATGGTTTTATTCCAATAGGTACGGCCAAAGATAAAGTCAGTGTACTGAGCTTCGGCATAAATAACATTCACCCATTTGATGTGGGAATGATGTTGGATGCCTCCGGTATTGCCGTTAGAACCGGACACCATTGCACCCAACCACTTATGGAGCGGTTTAATATTGAGGGAACTGTCAGGGCTTCCTTTGCTGTTTACAATACCATGGAAGAAATTGACCGGCTTGTAGAAAGCCTGACTAAAATCTCAAAAAGGAAAAATTAATGGCAGATATCAACGCTATTCAGGAAGAAATCATAAGCGAATTTGAAATTCTGGGTGATGACAAGGAATCAACCATCTACTACATCATGGAGCTAGGAGACCAATTGGCTGAATTTCCTGAAGAAGAAAAGAAAGAAGACAATATCATCAAAGGGTGTCAATCTAAAGTTTGGTTAACGACTACATTTGAAGATGGAAAAGTTCATTTTCATGCTGACTCAAACACTGACATTACCAAAGGTCTAATAAGTTTGCTTATTAGGGTGCTTTCAGGAAGGAAAGCCAGTGAAATAATAAATGCGGACCTATATTTTATTGAAAAGATTGGAATGGGTAATATTATTGGTTCACAACGATCAAATGGCTTAACTGCTATGATCAAACAAATGAAGCTATATGCAATAGCTTATCAAGCCAAAATAAATGCATAAAACAGCTATGGAGAAAACAGATCAATCAATAGACGATCAAGAAGAGATAAAAAGAAAGGTTGTCAATGCTATTAAAGAGGTATATGATCCAGAAATTCCAGTAGATGTATATGAGCTTGGTCTTATATATGAAATTACGGTATACCCTGTTAATAACGTATATATTCTTATGACGCTAACATCACCCAACTGTCCTGCGGCAGAGTCTATCCCTTCTGAAGTAAAGAGCAGTGTAGCTAATATCGAAGGAGTAAACAATGTTGAAGTTGAACTTACCTTTGACCCTCCCTATTCTCAAGACATGATGTCGGAGGTAGCAAAGCTTGAATTGGGATTTTTATAGAAAAAACTTATAAACAAAAAAAATATGTATCCAGAAGAATTGATTGCGCCAATGCGTGCAGAGCTTACAGAAGCAGGTTTTAAGGAATTCAGGACATCTAAAGATGTCGAAGATCATCTTAGCGAACACAAAGGAACCACTTTCATCGTTGTGAACTCTGTTTGCGGATGTGCTGCTGGAGCAGCTAGACCAGGAGTTCGAAGTGCTTTGGAGAAAGCTTCTAAAAAACCTGATGTTTTGGCCACAGTATTTGCAGGCAATGATGCTGAAGCAGTAGCTAAATTCAGAGAATTGGTCCTTCCTTATCCTCCCTCCTCTCCTGCCATGGCATTGTTTAAAGATGGTGAATTGGTACATTTCATAGAGAGACATCACATTGAAGGTAGAAATGCACAAATGATCGGTGATCATTTGGTAGAAGTATTTGAACACTTCTGTTAAAGAAAGCCCATGATGGGCTTTCTTTAATCTATTACAATACAATAAATATCGATTAAAATAAATTTGGTCAATTTCAGCAAAGATAAATCTGAATTGGTGAAATAACGGATATAATAATTATTTTTATTAGGAGACTTCCACTTTTTTCCAAATTATGTTTTATTTTTCAATAATTAATCCTTTGGCATTTGGATTGTATTTTCGGAATTTATTAACCAAATTTTACTAAATTGTAGTCAAATCTATTTTAACTGATCAATCTAGATACTTTATAAAATCATTTAATAATAAACACATGTCGGATATTGCTAAACTATCCTTTAAAGGTAAAGAATATGATCTTCCAGTCACCGAAGGTACAGAAAATGAAACTGCAGTTGATATTGCAAAATTACGTGGCCAATCAGGGTTAATCACCATTGATCCGGGTTTTAAAAACACTGGATCAACGAAAAGTGCCATAACGTTTTTGGATGGGGAGAAAGGTATTTTAAGGTATAGAGGCTATAATATTGAAGACCTAGCAGAAAACTCCAACTTTTTGGAAGTTTCATATTTGTTGATAAATGGTGAATTACCGACTACCGATCAATACAACGATTTTTCAGACAGAATCACAAAGCATACCCTTGTTCATGAGGATATCAAAAAGATTTTGGACGGTTTCCCTTCTGTAGCCCACCCAATGGGGGTTTTATCTTCTCTGATCTGCTCACTTACGGCTTTTTACCCAAATTCTCTAGATCCTAATAATACGGATGAAGAGATTCAATTGAGTATGGTACGACTATTGGCCAAAATGCCAACTTTCGCTGCTTGGGCTTATAAAAACAAGATGGGACATCCTGTAAATTACCCTGACAATAGCTTAGACTATTGTGGTAATTTTATGAAAATGATGTTTTCATTGCCTTCTGAAAAATATGAAATAGATCCAGTGATTTCAAAAGCATTGGATAAATTATTGATCTTACACGCAGATCACGAGCAAAATTGCTCTACTTCTACAGTAAGGATAGTAGGCTCATCTCAAGCCAGTATTTACGCTTCCATATCTGCTGGAATCAATGCCCTTTGGGGTCCTTTACATGGCGGTGCCAACCAGTCAGTAATAGAAATGCTTGAAGCAATTAAAGCAGATGGTGGAGATTCTAAAAAATACCTAGAAAAAGCCAAGGACAAAAATGATCCATTTAGACTAATGGGATTTGGTCATAGGGTTTACAAAAACTTTGATCCTAGAGCGAAGATAATCAAGAAAGCTGCAGATGATGTATTGGAGAAATTAGGTATAAATGACCCAGTACTTGACATCGCTAAAGAACTAGAAAGCGCTGCCCTTAGTGACCAGTATTTTGTAGATAGAAAACTTTATCCTAACGTTGATTTCTACTCTGGTATTATTTACAGAGCTTTGGGAATACCTACTGACATGTTTACTGTTATGTTTGCATTGGGAAGACTTCCAGGTTGGATTGCTCAGTGGAAAGAAATGCGTGAAAACAATGAACCAATTGGTAGACCAAGACAAGTCTACGTTGGTGAAACAGAAAGAGATTTCGTTGCTATTGATAAAAGATAGTCAAGTACTTAAGCTTAAAAATAAAAAGGGTCTTTGGGCCCTTTTTTTTATTTAAATCAAAATTATATTTAGAAATAGTCCATCCTATTTACGGTTTATTCTATTTATAACCTCATTATAGTTGTTTATCAGGTATAATATCCTTACCTTTGCAACTTATTTAAAATATACATTTTTCTCCTACGCCGTGGGGTTCCTTATTGTTGATCGACACTGGGATATTTTGGAATACCGTGGCTTTGAGAAGTAAGGAACATTTCATGGAAAAAGAATTATTATTTTCAGACCTTGGGGTTTCGGAAGAAATCTTAAGGGCGGTAGAAGATATGGGCTATACCCAACCTTCACCCATTCAAGCGCAAACCATCCCCTTATTATTACAAGGTGCAGATGTAATTGGTCAGGCACAAACAGGAACAGGTAAAACAGCTGCTTTCGGTATACCAATAATTGATCGTATAGACAGTTCAAATAGCAAGCCTCAAGCTTTAATTTTATGCCCTACTAGAGAATTAGCTGTTCAGGTAGAAGGAGAAATCGTTAAATTAACCAAGTACAACAGGAAAATATCATCTACTTGTATCTATGGTGGTGAGGCGATTGATAGGCAAATCAGAAGCCTTAAAAAAGGTGTTCAAATTGTGGTAGGTACTCCTGGAAGGATTATGGATCACATGGACAGAAGAACCTTAGATCTTAGCAAAGTTAGCATCATCGTGCTGGATGAAGCTGACGAAATGTTAGACATGGGATTTCGTGATGATATAGAAAAGATATTGAGCTCTATGCCTAATGAAAGGCAAACGGTTTTCTTTTCGGCTACTATGCCTAAACCTATTCTAGAACTTACTAGAAAATATCAAACAGATCCTGAAATAATTAAGGTATTACGTAAGGAACTTACTGTAGAGAACATCTCTCAACTTTATTTTGAGGTAAGATCAGGATTAAAAACTGATTTAATAAGCAGGCTAATCAATCTTCACCAATACAAGCTTAGTGTGATTTTTTGTAACACTAAGAGGGTTACAGATGAAGTAACTGAAGAGTTAACTGCTAAAGGTGTACCTGCTGAAGCTTTACATGGTGACTTGTCACAAGCACAAAGAACCAAGGTAATGAACAAATTCCGTAAAGGACATTGTTCAGTATTGGTAGCAACTGATGTTGCTGCTAGGGGGATTGATGTAGAGAACGTTGAAGCTGTTTTCAATTTTGACCTTCCACTTGATGAAGAGAATTATGTCCATAGAATAGGACGTACAGGAAGAGCTGGTAAATCAGGTACAGCAATAAGCTTTGTATCTGGAAGAAGAGACGCTGGAAAAATCCGCGACCTGGAAAGATTTATCAAAACAAGCATTGATAAGGCTGCTCCCCCATCCGTGGATCAGTTAATTCAAATGAAAAGAGATCAGCTGACCAAGGATATCCACAGACAATTGGCCAAAGAAGATGACAATACTGTATTTGAGCAGGCAATTGAAAGTCTTCAAGCAGAAGGCCTCAGCCTAGAGCAAATAGCGCTAAGCTTGGTTAAAATGCAACTTGGTGAAGCCATTGATAAGTTCAAGGAAATGAACTTCACTCCTGAGAAAGATCGTGGCGGAAGAGATGACCGAAGATCCAAAAGAGATCGTGGAGATAGAGGCGATAGAGGTACTAGAGGTAGATCTGGTGAAAGAGGAGATCGTAGTGGTAGAAGAGGTGGGAAAAAAGAAAGAGAACCAAATATGGCTCGTCTTTTCCTAAACCTTGGTAAAAAAGATCGAATTCGTCCAAATGACATCGTAGGAGCCATTGCTGGTGAAACTGGTGTATCTGGTGGAAGTATCGGTGAAATTGATATTTATGATAGCTTTTCTTTTGTGGACATTCCTAAAAAAGATGCAAGTCATGTTATCAATGTCATGAACACCAATACCATAAAAGGTAAACAAGTGAATTTTGAGATTTCTAAACCTTAAGTTCGAATCATGCAATAATTAATTATTGCAGATATCAGCTTAATAGTTTTCTTAAAATTATTATAATACAAAAAGCCATTCATTAATTTGAATGGCTTTTTGTATTTAAGTCTAAATTATAGCATTTTTAACCCGGATTATGTAATAGGATTCGAAATTAGTGTTGCAATCGCAAGAAAATCAGACTGTTTGGAGATTTTAGCATAGCACCGCTATGGTGAAATTGAAAACAGCAACGAAGTGGCTGATTTTAAAGCGATTTCAGCACATAATAGATTGTCTATTGCATATTTCGGGTTTAACCTGAAAGATTATATAGTAATCCTATACCAATAGGAAATGAAACCTAAAACAGTCATTAATTACATTGTTTACACTACACACTAACAGCAAGCTTAAGTAGCTAAACGGTTTAATTTCCCTATGATTTTACCCACCTTCAAATGGTTTAATTTAAAAGGTCAATTTTAAACTCACTAAATTCAAACACATTATTTCAATAGATGCATTATGAAAAATAAATTCGAAATATTAGGCTTGATTATTACAGGTTTTGCGCTATTGACTCAATTTTATCTAATTATAGAAAATAGACAAGCATCAATTACTGAAACCATAACCAGGTTCTTTAGTTTTTTTACTGTCCTTACAAATACATTGGTTGCCCTATTTTTTATCACCATAATTTTTAAGCTTAAGCAAGGTCCCTTTAAAATTCTTTCCAATCAAACAGCTTTGACAGCAATCACCACATTCATACTTATAGTAAGCTTAGTGTATCAATTTGCATTAAGAGGAATCTGGCAGCCTACCGGCATGCAGTACCTTATTGATGAGCTACTTCATAGTATTGTGCCCATGTATGTACTTATTTATTGGCTATTCACTTTGGATAAAAGCGCTTTAGAGTTAAAGCCTGTCTTCACCTGGCTATTGTATCCTATGTTTTATTTATTGTTTGTTTTTACAAGAGGTTATTTTTCGGGATTTTATCCTTATCCCTTTTTAAATATTCCAGAAATTGGACTTATAAACACCTTGCAAAACATCCTTGTAATAATCGGTGTTACTGCTATACTATTCAGTATTATGTTATTTATTGGCAAAATAATAATCAGTAAACGAACTGTTAGTATACATCAAGAAGAAAATTAGCAAATCCTAAACTAACTGATAATCCATCTAATACAACAGTTCCAAACGATGTCAGTATTTCCTATTCCAAAATCTGCATAAATAGAATAGTAAAGCCTAAAGCCTGGGCTTTTAATAATTACGCTCCTACATTTAGGTACTCAAGAAAGTCCATGTCCAATTTATTAGGTTAATGAATTTTAACATGGATTATGTAACAGGGTTTAAGAGGAGTTTTGCAATCGAAAGACAATCGTTGCTGTTTGAAGATTTTAGCATAGCACCGCTATGGTGAAATCTCCAAACAGCAACGAAGTGGCTGATTTTGAAGCGATTTCAGCACGTAATAGATTGTCTATTGCATATTTCGGGTTTAAGTATTAGTCGCAGAGACATTTGATAATCTTTTGGATATTTTCTCTTCCAATTCTATATATACAGGGCAAGCCAAGTCATAATTGTGTGAATTTTTTATCACCTCGTCTACCAGGGTTTCTTTCTCTCCTTTAATTCCTCTTTCTATATCCAATTGGAAAGAAGACTTCGCGGTATATGGGAAATTTGAAATCATCTCGAAAGCTGCCTCTATGTCAGAATCGCCTAAGGCAATACCATGTTTTTGCGCCAACAGAATCAACTCTGCCATTAAACTTCTCCAACATTTAATCAATTCAGGTTTGGTTCTAATATCTCCGAAATTCACATCATATGCTGCTGACAATGTACCCAGACTTGATATAAATAAAAACTTTTTCCAAAGGTGCGTACTCACATCGTCCACCAAGCTCAAAGGAACCTCGCATTCAGCAAGGAATTCAAACGCCCAATTGTATTTGTCCGTCGATGGCTTACCCATAATTACTTTACCTGGACCTCCAAGGTGCTTGATATGCCCAGGTTCTAGAACATTAGAAATTAAATAAATGCAGGCGTCCAAAACTTCTGATTTATCAAGCAAAGTTCGGACACTTTGGGCAGCATTTACCATATTCTGTAGGGGTAAAACAAGAGTATTTTCACCAAAAATTGATTTGTTTTCAATTATGGCACTTTCCATGGACTGTGATTTGGTAGCCAAAATAACTAGGTCATAAGCAACATTTCCTTCACCACTAAGAATTAAACCATCTGGCATTAAAACTTCCTCTTTTTCCGGAGAAGTAAATAGTAAGCCCTTTGACTTTATGGCATCGTACGTTGTTCCCCTAGAAATAAAATCAATTTTTATTTCGTCATTCTTACGGTTAGATAAAATTTTCGCTCCTAAAAATCCTCCTACACCTCCTATACCAAGGATGGCTATCGACTTTACTTTCATTTTATTTCTATTTTATTCCAGGATGATGTTTATTATATTCCCTATTAATTGTCAATTACCAGCTAATTGTTTAAAAAATCAATTAAATCAAAAAAGTATGTATCAGGAATGGAGATATAATGAATTTCAACAAACAGGTAAAGATTACGCTTCACAGGATGAAGTAGATGTTTATGATCCAACACATGATGATTTCAGAGATTTAGCTAAAGAGCTCAAAGAAACCGTCAATTGGTTAAATCCTAAGCCCAATTCAAAAATTTTAGACATTGGTTGCGGCACAGGTAATTTTTCTATCCAATTGTCCACTCTCTGTGAAAAGGTGTACGCAATCGATGTTTCAGAAACCATGCTAAAATTTGCCCAATCCAAAGCCATAGCAGCCTATGCCACAAATATTTCTTTTTCCCATACAGGCTATTTGAATTTTGACCTTCCAAAAGATCATCTTGACGGAGTGATCAGCTCACTTTCCCTACATCATCTTCCTGATTTTTGGAAAAGTGTCGCCCTCAATAGAATATTTAGAGTGTTAAAGCCTGGTGGAAGGTTCTATTTATATGATGTGGTCATTCCTGATCAGCAATCAAAAGATACGATCGATGCTTTTATTGACAGACAAGAACGACGAGGAGGTGCATTTATGAAAGAAGATACGATAATCCATTTTAAAGAAGAGTTCTCCACTTTTGACTGGGTTATGAAAAAGCTCTTGTTGGATGCTGGATTCCTCATTGAAAAAGAAATTTTAAGTGATGGGGTGTTTAAAAATTATTTTTGCCAAAAGCCATTGTAATTTCCTGCTTTAATCTACATTTGATCAAAAATTACGTACCAACCAAAACAGGTTAAAAAATACGGTTGAGAAGTAAAATCTATTTTTAAACAGACTTTAAATGGAATTATTCCTTCAAACAGAAACATGGATTGCTCTACTGACCCTTACCTTTTTAGAAATCGTATTGGGAGTAGATAATATTATTTTTATTTCAATAGTATCGAATAAACTTCCAGAAAACCAACAAGAAAAAGCCAGGAAAATTGGTTTGAGTTTGGCCTTGGTTTTTAGAATAATCCTCCTTTTAGGCATCTCTTATATTGTTCAGTTTACCCAACCAATAATTAGTATTGTTGGCTTTGAACTGAGTGGAAGAGATTTGATCTTGTTTTTTGGAGGCTTGTTTTTACTTTTTAAATCTACCATGGAAATCCATCACAAAATTGAAGGAACGCCAGAAGAAATAAAAGCCAATTCTACAAGCAGTTTGAAAGGTGTAATTTTACAAATCGTTTTTCTAGATATTATCTTTTCTTTTGACAGTATACTTACTGCTGTCGGACTGGTAAAAGAAGTATCCATTATGATTATTGCTGTGGTTATCTCCATATTGATCATGATGGCTTTTGCAGGTCAAATAAGTAGGTTTATCAACAAGCACCCTACCCTGCAGGTTTTAGCCCTTTCATTCTTAATGTTAATTGGGTTTATGCTTTTGGTAGAAGGCTTACATTTTGAAGTTCCTAAAGGTTATATCTATTTTGCTGTATTTTTCTCCCTAGCAGTGGAAATCATCAACATGAGGGTAAGGAAAAAAACAAATGGCAATCCAGTTGAACTTAAGCCAAGGATCAAACAAACGGATGATTAGATCCGAGTTCAAGTAATAGAAGGATTTTTCACTATTAGCAAACAATGCGCATTCCATTACCGTGGCACCTTTAGTGCAAAAATAGGGTTTGAAAGTTTCAAACTTAGGTTAGCAATATGACACTACTTTTGGATGCCGGAGATTACAATTTTTATAAGGAAGAAACGATTATGAGGCATTTTTAACCTCATATACATTATGAATTCCATTAATTTTAACACTAATTGCCTTTTCAAGATTAATTGAGCTTTTTTATTGCACCATTAGGCAAGCTCCTAGTATCCAGATTACAAGAATTTTGGGTATATTTAAGCCATGCATCAATTCTTTAGAAATGTAGTTTACATAGCAAGTGGGCTGGCCTTATCCTGTACGAGTTTAGTTCCTGTTCAAAACTTGTCTAAAGAAGCGTTAAATGGTATTGGCCAATTTAGGGAATTGGATTACAGTTTTTATATAAGCTGTATCGAAGACTGTACCTTTAACAAGACCAGTCAATTTGAGATTGAAAGGGAATTGGATTGCCCTTGCGAGTCATACCAATCTGCTGACGATCAGGTATACCAAATGTATCTGGCCTTAATTGATTACTGGGAGGGCTTATACCAGCTTTCCTCCATGGATATCAACCAATACAATTTAAACAGACCTATGGCTGTCCTAGGTGCTTCTAATTTAATCCAGTTAAATGAGAAGCATTTAATGGCTTTTCAAAAATTATCAGAATTAAGCTTAAATGCAGTCACAGGCAAATACCGTAGAAATAAAATAAAAACTTACATGGTGGAAGCGGATAATCACCAACAGACAATCAGTGATAAGCTGATTTTTGTTCTGAAAGAAAACCTTTCAGGCTTAATGGCCATTCAGGAAGAGGGCTGGTATTCCTATTATAAAACAATGAGTTATGATCCAGCATTAAACACAGTAGATAAAGCTTCAGCGGCTGAAGATTATTACAATTTATTAGAAAAAAACAGACTCCGTAACAATCAAATCAAGGTGTTGACTGAAATTATTGGTTTAATAGCCGAAAAACACCATCAATTAATTGAGTCAGGAGATCAATTAAATAGTGTCAATTTCAAAGCGGAAATTGGCAAAGTATCTAGAGACTTACATACATTACATTATGCTTTTGAGCAACTGAAAAAATGAAAGAAAGATTGGACAGTGAGTTTATTAGCCATTTGGCTGATGAATTTTTAGAGATAGCGAAAAAATTCAATGATTACCGATTTGAAAAGATCAGTCAACAGAAAATCAGCCATGAAACCTTTTTGGAAATGGGCAAAAAATCAACTCAATTGATGAAAACGGCAAGGGAAATGAAACTGTTGTCCACCTTGATAGTAGGAGAAGAAACCGCAACGGCAATATTAAAATTAGAACATATTAATAATGAAATAAAAAATAGCATTACCTCTTTGATAGATATTCAAAAGGCTTTTGATTTCATAGGCGCTTTAGGTGATTTAGGTTTGGCAATTATAGACAAAAACCCAGCTGCTATTAGTGACAATATTACATTTATTTCTGATTTGGTAAAGGAAAAAACAAGCTAGAGATGAAGGAGAATAGGAAGGCGAAATATAAAAATACTCAGAAAGAAAACTATTCTCCTGTATGCTACCTTAATAGCCCTGAAATTCAGGCGAACTATCTTTTACCTGAGCTCAAATCTGAGCATTTGAAAAGCAGAACTAAGGTTTCCAGGAAACAAAAAAACAAAGAAAAACCTCAGTAATTTTTAGCCTTATTTAGATTTTTAATGAAATAACAAGGATTGTTCGCCACAATTCTTAGTTCCACAACCACTAAAAACCAAAAAGTAATGTCTACAAACGAATAATTACTTTTATATAAAAAAGCCATAGAGTTTCATCTATTTTTAATATTTTAGACCATTATAATTAATTTAAAAAATTACTAATGAAAGACATCAATAAATCCACCAAAAACAATTCCAGGAGGAATTTTATTAAAGCCTCTACCACTGCTGTTGCAGGTTTTTACATAGTACCTAGACATGTATTAGGTGGTCCGGGATTCAAAGCCCCTAGTGATAAACTTCGAATAGCCGGTATAGGTGCAGGAGGTAAAGGCGGCAGCGATATTAGAAATTTTCATGAAAGTGGAAATGCAGATATAGTTGTATTGTGTGATGTTGATCCAAAAAGAGCTGCAGGAAGTATTAAAGCTTTTCCTAAGGCAAAATTTTATACTGATTACCGAGAAATGCTCGATAAAGAGGGCAATAATATAGATGCAGTATCAGTGTCTACACCTGATCACAACCATGCTGTTCAAGCACTAACAGCAATGAAATTAGGGAAACATGTATATGTTCAAAAACCATTGACACATACCATCCATGAAGCCAGAATACTAACTCAAGCTGCAGAAAAATACAAATTAGTAACCCAAATGGGTAACCAAGGTTCTTCTGGGGATGGTGTTAGAAAAATGCGCGAATGGTATGCTGCAGGACTAATAGGTGAAGCGACAAAAGTAGAAGTTTGGACCAACCGCCCAGTCTGGCCTCAAGGTGTTCCATGGCCTGGAGAAACAGGTAAAAAAGCACCTAAAAACCTCGATTGGGACCTTTGGTTAGGTACTGCCAAACAAATGGGTTATGTAGAAAACCTACATCCTTTTAATTGGAGAGGATGGTGGGAATTTGGTACAGGAGCTCTTGGAGATATGGCTTGTCACCTTATGGAGCCTGCCTTCCGTACCTTGGATTTGGGATACCCAACGGGGGCCGAATGTAGTGTCGGTTCTGTATATACTGGAGAATTCACCAAGGGTTATTTCCCTGAGAGTTGCCCTCCATCTTCACACATTACCCTAGGTTTTGACAAGCCTAATGGCGGTAACCTTGAGTTTCATTGGATGGATGGTGGTATCCAACCAAGCAGGCCTGAAGAACTTGGACCTAATGAAGAAATGGGTGATGGAGGAAATGGAGTGATAATAGAAGGAACAAGAGGTAAAATGATGTGTTCCACTTATGGTCTTAATCCTAAATTGTTGCCATCCTCTATTAACGACAGCGTAAACGTAGCTCCTACCTTACCGCGAGTAGAAGGAGGCGCAGGAGGTCACTATGCACAGTGGGTTAATGCTTGTATTGCTGGACATGGTAGCAAAGAATTCAATGAGTTGAGTTCACCTTTTTCAATAGCCGGTCCATTGACTGAATCTGTTTTGATGGGAAATTTGGCTATTAAGAGCCATGATTTTAGAACGCCTAAAGCTGATGGTAAAGGATTTGATTATCCTGGAAGAGGTATTAAATTAATGTGGGATGGTGAGAACATGAAAGTCACCAATTTTGAACCTGCTAATCAGTTTGTATCTAAAGAATACAGAGCAGGATTTGAATTACCTAAAGTTTAAATCACAAAACAATTGATTGATAAAAAGCCCTGAAATTTCATTATTTCAGGGCTTTTATATTTATTACATTGAATGTCAACCTATCATGAATGATGTCTTGATGAGTAACTGGTATCAATCAAAATTCTGAATGAAATAGCGCTTACAGGCACTAATAATATCATAAGGCAAAGGGATAAGTAAGATACCTAGTCCTTAACTTCCAATTCTAAGTCCAATCTAGGTAAAGTGAAGTAAAATGTAGCCCCATCTCCTACTTGTGATTTCACCCAAACTTCACCTCCAAGGTTATCTATTATTTTCTTAACAATGGCTAGCCCCATGCCCGTTCCTTCATACTTTTCTTTGGTATGCAAGCGATTAAAAATGGTAAAAATTCGTTCATGATTTTCAGGTGCAATACCTATACCATTATCGATCACTGAAAACTGCCAAAATTCGCCTATTATTTCAGCCTTAATTTCTACAACAGGAGTTTCCTTTTCATTTTTATATTTCAAGGCATTACCTATCAGGTTATAAAGTATTTGAAACAAAGGTGTCCTATAGGAAATAACTGTAGGCAGATTATTGTATTTTATAATTGCATTGGACTCTCGAATTCGTTTTTTCTGAAGAACACAAACTTCATCTACTAAATTCATAAAATTAAGAATCTTTAATTTATCCTCATGTTTACCGATTCTCGAAAACTCTAAAAGGTCCAGAATAATCCGACGCATACGCATAGCCCCATCCACTGCGAAGTTTATATATTGATGGGCTTTATCGTCAAGCTTATCACTGTATTTTCTTTCTAGTAGTCCCATAAAGTTACTTACCATCCTTAATGGCTCTTGTAAATCATGAGAGGCTACATAAGCAAATTGTTCAAGCTCAGAATTGGACCTTTCTAATTCTTTAGCATGTTGGGCCATCTGCTCATTTAGAGTTTGCAAAGATTCTTCATATTCCCTCCTATAAGTAATATCGGTTATGGCGCCTACCACTCGCGTCACTTTCTTATTTTTATCTCTAATAAAAATTGCCCTATCCATAACGAATGCATAATTACCATCTTTACACAATAACCGATATTCTTCAAACCAATTTGTTAATTCATTACTCTTAATAAACTCCATAAATTTTAGACTTACCCTTTCTTTATCTTCAGGGTGGATCAATGACCTTAAGCTTTCCACTCCTGATTCTTGACTTTGTAAGTCATATCCAAATAGTGTATTAAAACCGATGCCACGAAACAATAAATCATTTTCCGTATCATAGTCATAAATGGCATCATTTGTTGCTTCTGCAATTTTTTCAAATCTTTCATTAGAAAGTTGAATTTTTTCCGAAGTAAGTTTCTCACTTGTAATGTCTTTTATAAACACACTAATTCCTTCAGTAGATGGATAAAGATTAACCACTAGCCATATCTTTCTAACCTCAGAAAACATTTCATAATGAATATTTGATTGGCTCTCTAAGGCATAAAATAGTTGTTCTTGGGTATAGGAATTAACAAGTCTTGGAACTGCGTCCCACAATAAATTCCCCAAGGTTTCGCTCCTACTGACACCTATGATATCTTCAGCCCTTTGATTCCAGTAAAGCACTTTAAAATCATTATCCACTGCATAAAAAGCTTCACCTATGCTTTCTAATATTGTATTTTTTTCCTGAAAAGAGCGCTCTAAGGCCAATTGACTATTTGTTCGCTGAATAGCTGCCGACAAGTTGGAAGTAAGGGCTAATAAAAAAGAAATTTCACTCTCTGTCCAAATTCGCTCTGAAGTACAATCATCAAACCCTATAAATCCAAAGAATTTATTATGGATCATAATTGGTATTATGAGTGTAGAGTAAATCCCCCCCTCTTCAAGGGTATTTTTCAATTTACAATTAGGTAATTCTTTGGCATTCGCAATGAAAACTTCGCCATTCTCTAAAACCCTAGTCATTTCTGGATAATCCTTTAAGGCAATATTTTGAAACTGATCGTTTTCATTGAATTTTTTTAATTTCGACTGGTACCAATCAATTTTCTTGCTGCAAAGCACTTCATCAAGCCTTTCGTCCCAATGATTTTCGAAGAAGTAAATTCTATCAAGAAATACAGTTTGACTCGTAAGCAAAAAGACATCATTAATTACTTCCCTCCAGTCTTCCACCAAAAGAAACTTTTCGACAACCTTAGAGATTACTTCTAATAGTTGGTTATTTTTAGCTAGTTCAATTTCATTTATTTTCTGTTCGTGAATGTCCTGAAGGGAACCGGAAATACGAACACACCTACCATTATTGAATTCTGACTGGGCAATACTCCGAACCCATCTTTGCTTCCCATCTGGGAGGGTTACAGGAGCCTCATAGTCCCAAGATTTTCCTTCATTAATAGCATCGTACAATGCCTCTTTAATAAACTTATTCGAATCTCCCTCAAAGTTTTTTAAAAGATCTTCTACAGTAGGCAAACTTTCCGGTGGTAACTCGTAAATTTCTCTAGTGGTGGCAGATAAATAAAGTTCGTTATTCAATAGGTCAATCTCCCAACTTCCCACTCTAGAAAGTTTGGAAGCATTATCCAATAAAGTTTGTAATGCCACCAATTCTGTAATGTCATGACCAAAAGAAAAGACCAATCCCTCTTCACCAAATTCATACGAAGAATTCCATGAGATCCATCGGTATTGACCAGATTTAGTCTGGTATCGATTGATAAGATTTTTTGCTTGAATACCTTCTTTGATAGAAAATTTCTGAATCGAAAAATCCCTGTCTTCAGGGTGAATAAGATCCACAAACTTCTTGGTCAACATTTCCTCTTCTTCATAACCGAAGACACTGCAAAAGGAAGGGTTCACCTTTACAAAGTAACCATTAGGATCAATTATTGTCAGCACTTCTGGAGCACTTTCAAAAAGCAGCCTCATTTCTTCTTCCTGCTGCTTACGTTTGACCTCTCCCCCTAACAAAACACCAATGGGCTCAAAAAACGACTTACAATCCTGTGGTAAAGTAGAATTTGAATCAATATACAAAAGCAATACACCTATTAAATTGTTGTTTTGGTATAAAGGAATACCTATGATAAATTTTATATGGTCATAAATCTTTGGGTTAACTCCATTGAACCTTGGATCCTCATTAAGAATTTTAGACTCAAAATAAACTCCTTCTTTCATTACATGGTTTGCAAGCTTTATTCCTATTTCGTAAATAGCATCAGCCAACCAATTAGGCGTTTCAGAGAGAAAATTATTTTGAATTAAATTAATCTCAACTCCCTTTTTACCCAACAACCAAATGTTTCCACCAAATAGTCCCGAAAAATCTACTAAATAGGATAAAACACCTTGCAATGTTTTATTGAGATCAGCTTCATTCTTAAAATGGTTACCAATTTCTTGTTGCATTTCCTTTTGATACAAATCTTCTTTAATACCAGAAATGTCCCTTAATACACCTATCATTCTCAAAGGCTTGCCATCTGCATCCCTTATCATATAGCTACTTTCCTCTACGTGTAGATATAGTCCTGACTTATGAAGAAACCGGTATTCTTTATTCCAGCCATTTTCTGAGGGGTCATTAACAAAATCATCCCATATTGCATCAGTTACCTTTGCATCTACGGGGTGCATGAAGGATGCCCATTCAGAAATTTTACTTATTTCTTCTCCTTTACTATATCCAAATATTCTATAAAAGCCTTCTCCCCAATGAAATTCATCCAAATTACAATCCCAATCAAATATCACATCATTGGTTGCCATGTTCACGTAGTTGAAACGCTCATTGCTCCTGTATATGTTTTCAAGATATTCATACTTGGTCAAAACCAAGGACAATAGTCTTTGACTTTTTTGAATGGCATAAGATTCCCAGTCTCCTAATTTATTCGGGCCTTCAAATAAGTTTAAGAACACTGCGATAAGCTTCCCATCTGAATTTAAAATTGGTAATGACCAGCATGAGTTCAGCCCAATTTTATTTGCAAAGAACTTCAACTCTGTACATTTTTTATCCTTATTTATATTTGAAATAAAGACTTCGTTTTTGGTGAATTCTAAATTATTTTCCTCATTTAAATTTATTTCAAAGTCTTTAAATGCTAAATGATCTTGACCAAGTAGTGAAGGTGTAGCCAAATTCCTCAGACGGTTTCCATATACTTTAAAAACAGCCGTTTTAACTTTAGGAAAAAGAATTTCCAAATGGGTCAGATAGTTAGTTAATAAATCAGAGAGTTTTGCTTTCTGATTCATGCTTCCTTCCATTATATCCTTTTCTAAGCCTTCTAATTTGCCATAAAAGTATTCTAAGGTTTTGTCTTTGATAGCTCCGACTATCCTATAGGCATTGCCATTATCATCTCTTAGAATAACTGCTTTCTCCTTGACATAAGCACATTCACCATTTGATTTAATAAGCCTGTATTCTATTTCCCATTGGGTATCTGAGCTACTGTAAATTATTTGTTGAACTCTTTTCTGGTAAAGCTTGCGGTCTTTATCATAAATACTGTCACAAAAAACATTATAATTTTTAGAAGGAGTCTGAATTTCTAAACCAAAGTTTTTACGAAAACCTTCCCCTAAGAACATTTCACCTGTATATGGATCCAAATCCCAAATGCTGCCCGAGTCTGTCTGCATTACTAACTCAAAACGCTCATTGCTCTTTTTCAACTCTTCTTCAAAAGCTATTCGCTCCGAAATATCAATTCCATTGCACTGAATTTCTTTCGGTTGACCATCTGCCCCTAAAATCCCCACAAAATCCCATAAAGTTGTATAAAAGCCATTTTCTTTCTTCAACTTACGTAGTTCTACTTTATGTACTTTTTCTGGAAATTCTAAGCACTTTTTAATAACCTCTCTTATTTTACTTTTTTCTTCTTCAAGTATTGTTGTGACAACATTTATGCCTTCATAGGAATTCCCTGGAAACAACCAGTCGAATGTTTCCATATATTTGGTATTGGCAAAAGTGATAACTCCATCAAGGTCTGTACGAATGACAAAAGTGGTCTGGGATTCAAAAAACCCTTTATACCTTGCTTCACTCGTCACTAATTTTTCTTGGGCCTCGATTAATTCCGTTATATCTACACTATTGAATACCAATCCCCCTATAGCCGGATCATCTAATAAATTGGTGGCTGTACTCAATAACCAACACCATGTTCCATTTTTTCGCTTATACCTAAATGGACTGCATTTCATTCTATGTTGAGAAACAATACCTTTTAATTCAGTTACTGCTCTTTCCAAATCATCCGGATGAATTTTTGATATAGCGCTTTCACCAATCATCTCTGATTCTTCATACCCCAAAATAGGACAGTAACTAGGACTTACATAGATGTAATTGGAATCTATTGATAGAATAGCAGTAAGATCAGACCCCTCTTGGACAAGGGCCTTAAATCTTTTTTCACTCTTTGCTAACTTTTCATTAAGTTCTACTGTTTCTGTTATGTCTCTGAAATTATCAACTATACCATTAATGTCCGGATCATCTAAAAAATTGGTTATCGTTGACTCCATCCATCTCCACGAGCCATCTTTATGCTTGCTTCTAATAATAAAGCCTTCAATTGGGACTCCAGGAGAAGTCAAAGACTTCTCGAATTTCTCCAAAGACAACTCTAAGTCATCAGGATGAACTGATTCATTTAGTTTTAATTGAAAAGCCTCTTCCTCAGTATACCCTAAAACAGAAATTATTGAAGAAGAAATGTACTTTGGAACACCATCAGCATCGAAAACAACAATAGCATCTTGGCCATTTTCTATCAATGCCTTGAACCTTTTTTCATTCTCTCTTAAAGCAATTTCAGCTACTTTCCTTTTGGTAATATCCACCATTAAACCACGATAAAGTGGTTCCTTACCAGGTTCCTTAATTACTTTGATAAAATCACTTATCCATTTTATATTACCATTTTTGTCTAAAAAGCGATATTCAATGGTGAAATCGTTGTCCGATTTTGATTTTTCCGAAATCAATTTTAGAATAGGTTCTTTATCATCCTCATGAATATGATCCTCCCAAAAATGGGATTTCTTCTTCCATTCCTCAACAGAATAACCTAAAACATTTTTTACTTGAGGGCTTATATAATTTACCTGAAATGTCTTCGGATGTGATTCCCAAAAAATACCTGGGTTGGATTCTATAATTGAATTAATTTTCCTGTTTGAAACGTTTAGGGCTTCCTGACTACTTAATTGATCTATATATGTCCCCAAATGATAAACTAAGGTATTTACAAGCCGGCTATCGTTATCTACCTCCCCAATTTCTAAAAATCTACCAGGGTCCTTTTCAATAAATATTTCCAGCAATAAAGCTCCACGTTCTTTTACCTCGTATTTTTCAGTAAGTGAGAATTCATAAGGCTTAAAAGCAGAGCTATAATATTCTTTGTTTTCAAAAGTAATTTTGGAAGATATTTTTCCCGGGTTACTCCATGCAGTAGGTAAAATATCAGCAGCACTTTGAAATAAACCGTCAATTTGGCTCCAGGAAAAATCAAGCCTACTGATTTTATAAATACAGTCTTGTTCTTTGATTCTTTTCTGAAGGGAAGACAGCGTAATTTCAAGTTTTTCTTCTGTCTCTTTTCTTTTGGTAACATCTATAATTACCGAGTCCCAGATCACACTGCCATCATCTAATTTTCGAGGACTTCCTGCCCCTTTATGCCAGCGGATAGAGCCATCAGGATGTTGGTACCTGTACTTCCAAGACCAAAAAGTTAAGGTTTTGGCTGATTCATCTATTGATGTAATAAGTCCTTGTAGGTCATCCTTATGACATCGGTCCCCTACCAGGTCGCTGTTTTCCATTACCTGCTTGGAGGTAAATCCCCAAATTTGATTGGCTCCATTACTTACCAATTCAAAAATGTCCTTGCCGCTAATAGTTCTTTTATATCGATATACTACTCCAGGAATATTATCTGATACAGTTTGGAATTGGATTTCGTTAATTTTTCTTTTTGTAATGTCGGAATGAGTGCCGGACATCTGTAAAGGTTTTCCAGTTGAAGACCATTTGGTAACTCTTCCCCTGTCATTTACCCAAACTTCATGACCTTTTTTATGGAGTAATCGGCATTCTATATTGTAATAATCTAATTCTTTGTTAAAACAGGCATTTAGGACATTATCAGAAACAAATCTATCTTCAGGGTGTAAAATTTTATACCATTTATCCATTGTAAAGGGTGATAATTCGTCGAAATTATACCCTAACATAATAGCAAACTGCTCATTAATAACGACCTCATTTTTTACAATATCCCACTCCCAGGTCCCCAACTGAGTGGCCTCCAAGATATTATTTAATCTGCTTGTTTCTGAATTTAAATGCTTTTTTGTTAAGGCCAAATCAGCATAACTTTTCTCTAATTCAAGAAGTTTGGTGGTTTGCCCACCTAAAATTTTAAGCCCTTTGATTGTCTTTTCATCCAATTCCTTTGTAACAAAATCAATAGAACAAAGCATGCCCCAAATTTCACCATTGGAAGTTTTCAATGGAACTCCAATGTAGAAGACAATTCCTGGGGAAGAATTAACCAATGGATTTTTGGAAAGCTTAGCTTCTTTGCTGCTATCTTTAATAACCAATATTTCTTGAGAAGCACTTGTGACAAAATCAGTTAAATAGTTTGCATTGAAGGTGTTCTTTGCATCTAAACCAGTACTGGAAATAATAAATGCACCTCCCTTATCGATCTTAAATATCAAGTTTAATGGAGATCCTGTTAAAATACCTAGCAGGCTGGTAATAGCATCTAATTCAGTATCAATACCCCTTTCCCTTAATTCACAATCTTCCATTTTGTTGTCTACATCCATAGTATTCAAAATACTTAGTACATCACCTCCGTAACCTTAGGTACTTTCTAAAAATAATCAAATAAAATTAAACTTATCTTAATTCGATACCAAATATGCCCAAACGCACCATTTACCCTACCTGATTAAAACTAAACTGCACTTCATTAATGGCTTTAAATTAAATATTGAGGACTATGCCCCATTCAATAAAAAGACAAATTTTCTATTAATAAGACAACTTCTTATAAAATCAAAAAATAAAACATGAGTTTAAGCTGCTATCGGTTAATCCCAAAATAGGAATTAGACAATCTATTAAGTGCTAAAATCGCTTCAGAATCAGCTACTTCGTTGCTGTATTCAATTTCACCATAGCGGTGCTATGCCCAAGTCACCAAACAGTCTGATTTGCTTACGATTGCAACAGCCACCAGGAATCCTATTACATAATCCGAGTTAAATAAACTGAAATAACGACAACTAATAAAACATATAAACCTTGACCCCCTAATTGTGTTCAATTGCATTTCCTATCGAATTGGAATTTTTTTGTTTATTAATAAAACAAGCCTTTTAGAACTTTTCGAAAATTTAACTTTTAATCGTCTGTATAGTTAAATACAATTATCAGTTTATAAGCTACTAATATTCAACAAAAAATAAGGTTTTAAAATAAAAAAAAATGAAAACGAAATTGATGCAGTTACTTATTTGGACCCTTAAAAAATAATATCCTTAGCAACTCTATCAATTTCGCTTTCGATATAAATTAGAATAACATCTATTTTAAGTTAACCTTTTTGTTCTCCATTGAAGACTGATAAATCCCAAGAATCAAAGCAAGTGATCTCTTCGCATCCTGTCCAGTAACAACGGGCTTACCATTATTTCTAATGGCCTCAACCATATCTTCAATCTGTATTTGATGTAACCTAAAATCTATGGCCATGGGATCAGAGGCACCACTTCCTCCAATATCTGTACCTGCATTGACCTCACTCTCTTCGCCTTTTATATTCCAAGCTACAATTTTACCTCCTTCAAGTATAATATTTCCTTTTTCACCATAAATCTCCAACCGTTCAGGATTACCTGGGTACAAAGAGGTTCCTCCTGTGATCGTACCTAAGGCACCATTTTTAAAATTAACGATAGCAGTGGCTAGGTCTTCTCCCTCTATTTTATGCACCATAGTTTTAACCTGGCCATATACAGCCTCTGCATCTCCCATAATGTCTAAGAGCAAATCAATAGTATGAACCCCTTGGTTGATGAGTGCGGCACCACCATCTCCATCTTTTGTTCCTTTCCAACTACTACTGCTATAATAAGAGGGGTCTCTGTACCAGTTTATAGCCGCTGTTCCCATGAGGAGTTTCCCAATTTTACCTGACTGTACAGCCTCTTTTAGTTTAAGGTAACCAGGTTTAAGCCTATTTTGAAAAATAACCCCTAATTTAACTCCAGCTTTTTCACAAGAATTGATCAATTCATCAGCTCGTTCTGTACTTACTTCAATTGGTTTTTCTAACAAAATATGTTTTCCCACATTAGCTGCAGCTATGGCTGGTTCCAAGTGGTTTCCGCTGTGTGTGCATATACATACAACATCGATGTCTTTTCTACTTAAAAACTGATCGATATCGTGATCTGCTGGGACATTGAATTTTTCTGCTGCCAACTTTGCACGAGCTTCAGTAGAGCTTAATACTGCAACTAATTCAGTTTCTTCGCTGGCGTTGATGGCTGCTGCATGCATTCCTGCTATTGCTCCAGTTCCTATTATTCCAAACCCTAAAGGTTTATGCTTTGTCATTTTATGCTATATTTTAAATTAATAAAAATTCTTTACCATTTGTTCCATGACCCAGTTGGTCCTAGCCGCAGAAACGCCAGTACTTGGGCATTCCCCACCTTTACCTAGCAACTCATTTACTATTGATTGGATAAGGTAAAATTGAATATTTTCCGGCATTTCAAATTGGAAAACCTCATCCTCTTTACCATCTCTTTTTAAGGTGACATGGGTACCCCAAAAACAAGGGAATCTTATTTCACCTTTACTCCCAATAATGACGATCTCATCCTTTTGGGATGTATTACTTGTAGTATAACACCAATTTCCAGTGCCTAATACACCACTTTCAAAAGAGAAATTGCCCAAGACAATATCCTCTGCAGGGTATTGTCCAGATTGATTGGTAGCAATACCGTTAACCTCTTTTATGGGACCAAAAAGAAAATCGAAATAATCCAGTTGATGAGAACCTAAATCATAAAAATAACCACCTCCTGCAACATCCGGATCTATCCTCCAATTGGATGCATCTGTTAAAACATCTGGGTGTTTGGCTTGGTTTATTGTAATACTAACATACCTTGGCTCTCCAATTTCGCCTTCTTCAATTAAACGCTTAACTTTTAAAAAATTGGGAAGCGTTCTACGGTAATAAGCAACAAAAAGTGGTACCCCAGCCTCTTCACATATTTTAATCATTTCTAAACATTCCGCATGATTTCTAGCCATTGGCTTTTCTACATAGACAGGTTTACCTGCATTAGCAGCCTTTCTGGTAAGCTCTAAATGAGAGCTAGGTGGCGTGGCAATATAAACAGCATTAACTTCTTCATCATTTATCAGTGAATCAGCATCATCATACCATTTAGGTATTCCATGTCTTTCAGCATAATCTTTTGCCTTGTCTGCATTTCTTCGCATCACTGCTACTACTGATGAATCGCTTACTTTATTCATAGCAGGAGCACTTTTTTTCTCGCATACACTTCCGGCACCGATTACTCCCCAATTAACCTGACTTGAATTAAATTTTTTCATGCTTTAAATCTTACCTCAATTATTTATTAAATAATTATGTGTGAATAATTATAATCGTTTAAACTAAAAATCAAACGAATAAACTCGTTGCTGTTGACCATTTCAAAATTAAGGTATTTTTGACAAAACCCGATAATTGAAAGCTTTTCCTTGTCAATTTTTTGGCGAAGATGTTATATCAATGGAAGAGTGGCGAAAGCTTGCCTTATAGACTTAATAAACCCTTGTCGGTAAAATTATTAACCCGAGTTAGGTCAAATTTCATAAAAACGCACAAACGAGTGGGCTTAGGATATACATTAAGGGATAAAAGGCCGGTGAATCGCCTAGAAAACTATACCCTACATTCACACATGCAGAAAAATTGGGAAAGTTTCCATTTAGTAAATTTTACAATCATTTTAAATCAAACTTCGGTGATTATAAAAAGTAAACCGAAACATGCAAAAGAAAACTATTCCATGTTTCGGGTTAAACTCAACCAAATTGAGGCAAATTTAGATTTGGATTTATACTTTCATTAGAGTTTTGCATAGACTCCCAAGAAACGGGCTCACCTTTTTCAGCGGCCATCCTGCCCAAAATTGCGGTATAGGTAGAAGTCGCACCTGAGGCTGATTCATTTAAGAATTTACCTGAATTTATACTTCCTATGAAACTTTTGACTTTATTTTCATTGGAATCATGCAAAGAGGAAGTAAAAACTCCAGCCGCACGTTGGCTTCGATCTTCGTTGTCACTTTCATGTCGAATCACTCCAGAATCCCAAGCCTGCTCTCCATCTATAAATACACCTCCGCTATAATGGGCCGTTGCTATTCCTTTGCTACCAATAAAACGAGCGCAAACATCTCCAAAAGTAGGTCCCAACTGCGTTGAATGAAAACTCACCCTGATATTGTCTGGATATTTATAAATCACTTGATAATTGTTCCAAGCATCACCAAAAGCATCGTTGTGATCTCTACCTCCAGAACCCATGGCCATAATAGGTTTTCTTTGCAAGGCCCAACTACATACATCAAGCATATGGATTCCTTGGTCCAAAAGAATCCCTCCAGACAGGGATCTAAAATGAAACTGGTTACGAATCATTGCCTCTGATTTAGACATATTGTCTATAGGTTTAAGTGGAAGTCCTGAAGCAAGGTAATACAATTGAGCCGTTACCACATCTCCTATAGCCCCCTCCTGGACTCTCTTAACCATCTCTTGGTAGGCAGTGGCATGTCGGATTTGGAAACCCACGACCATACTCAATTTCCCGTTAATGGTACTTCCAGCTTTCTCTATTCGCTTTACCCCTGCTACATCTATAGCTACAGGTTTTTCACAGTAAATGTGTTTTCCTGCTGCAATAGCAGCTTCTACAAATTCAGGATGGGTATAGGCTGGTGACGAGATTAATACCGCTTCCACCTCATTATTGTTTAAAAGCTCCATATAAGCTTTCGACCCTTGGTAAATGTTTTTTGGATCAATTTCCCCAAATCCCTTGTCCTTATTTAGTCCGTCCAGTTTTTCTTTGGCCACTTTAAGCTGGTCATCAAACAGATCAGCCATCGCCATGATATTAACATTTGTATGTTTTGACATCGCAGTGATTACAGATGTCCCTCTATTTCCACAACCGATTATACCAAGCTGAATTGCTGAATTGGCTTTTGTGCCAAAAACCGTACTTGGTTTCAAAATTGTAATGGCAGATACTGCTGCCGCGCCTTTGATAAAAGACCTTCTTTCTATTTTCGTCATTTGGTGGTTTGTTTATCTTGTTTTTGTAAAAATCTAGAGATTAACTGATAATATCATGAACGACATGCCCACTTACATCTGTAAGCCTAAATCGCCTTCCCTGGTGTTTGAAAATTAATTTTTCATGGTCCACGCCCAACAAGTGGAGCAATGTTGCCTGAAAATCATGCACATGAACCGGATTTTTCACAATATTGTACCCAAATTCGCATGTTTCTCCGTGAGTGTACCCTTTTTTTACACCACCACCAGCCATCCACATGGTAAAACACCTAGGATGATGATCTCTTCCATAATTGTCTAATGTTAATTTTCCTTGAGAATAATTGGTTCGACCGAATTCACCTCCCCATACCACTAGAGTATCTTCTAGCAATCCTCTTTGTTTTAAATCCATCACCAAAGCAGCGCCTGCCTGGTCTACACTTTTACTCATGATTTTAATGTCACGTGGTAAGTTCCCATGTTGATCCCAGCCCTGGTGGTAGAGTTGAATAAACTTGACATCTTTTTCTGCCAACCTTCTAGCCAAAAGGCAGTTGGCAGCAAATGTTCCAGGTTTTCTGGAATCTGGACCATACATGTCGTAAATATAATCCGGCTCATTTGATATATTCATTGTGTCAGGTACAGAGGACTGCATCCTGTAAGCCATTTCATATTGAGAAATTCTGGAATTGATTTCCGGATCCATCACTTTGTCATACTTTATATCATGAAGGTCCTTCAGTGCATCTAGCATCCTTCTACGGCTCTTAGCGCTTAACCCATTGGGATTATTCAGATAAAGCACAGGGTCTTTTCCAGACCTAAACTGCACTCCCTGATGCAAAGATGGTAAAAACCCACTCCCCCATAACTTAGCATATAAGGGTTGTCCTCCAGACTTGCCTCTCGAAAGTAAAACACAAAATTCAGGAAGATTCTTATTGTCACTACCCAAACCATAACTTATCCAGGAGCCCATAGAAGGTCTACCACTTAACTGTGATCCAGTTTGAAAAAAGGTAATGGCAGGATCATGGTTTATTGCGTCCGTGTGCATAGATTTCACAAAACACAATTCATCTACAATTTTTGCTGTATGTGGCATCAATTCACTTACCCAGGCACCACTTTGTCCATATTGAGCAAAATCAAACACTGAGCCGGCTAGAGGAAATGAATTTTGACTTGATGTCATACCTGTTAACCGTTGCCCAGCCCTTATTGATGCAGGCAACTCCTGACCAAAACGCTCATTAAGCAATGGTTTATAATCAAACAGTTCCATTTGAGAGGGACCTCCACTTTGAAAAAGAAAGATAACTCGCTTGGCTTTCGGCACTAAAGGAAGCCTGCCTAAGCCAGCCTGTTTATCAGCTCCAATATTGGCCAAAAGATTTCCAGGATCCAATAAGGAAGACAGGGCCACACTTCCTAAACCTAGGCTAGTTTTAGTTAAAAACTGACGGCGATCCATATTTGGATCATGTAATAAACTCATATCCTTAATTTATTATTTCTAAACCCTATGCATTTACAAGATAGTGTCTCCACTCGTTAAAATCCGCTTATCGTTTATAGATGGCTTCATCGTAATTCATTAAAGTGGAATTAACCAGCGTAAAGGCTGCCAATTTTTCCTTGGGTAGGCTTTTATCTCTACCATATTCCCCAACTTGAAGCAAACTATCGGCCTCATGAGGAGCGCGTTGAAATTCGGCAAGCTCATTTTGGTACAATTCCTCCAAAATCATCAATTCCTTAGGTTCAGGGTTCCTACTTGTGATTGCTCTAAAACCATATTTTAACTGATCTGAAGTCTCAACTCCTCCATCTATTAACATCTTTTCTGCGAGGACCCTGGAGGCTTCTATGTATTGGGGATCATTCATAAGCACCAGCGCCTGCAGTGGGGTATTGGTATTTTGCCTCTTGATGATACACACATATTTATCGGAAGCGTCAAAATTGATCATCGAAGGAGGAGGTGCACTTCGTTTCCAAATGGTATAAAGGCTTCTTCTGTACAAATTATCTCCTGTATCTTCAATGTATTCATTTGCATATTCAGCAGTCAACTCCCTCCATAGTCCCTTGGGTTGATAAGGTTTCACACTTTCTCCACCAATTTTTGGAACTAATAAACCACTTGAAGCCAAAGCCTGATCCCGAACCATTTCCGCGGGAAGACGGGAGGCATTGGCTCTTGAAAGCCATATATTTGAAGGATCTTTTTCCCTAACATTCTCCTTTAAAATAGAAGATTGCTGATAAGTAGCTGAACTTACCATCAATTTTAGTAATTGCTTAAGATCCCATCCTGTCTCCATGAAATTCACTGCAAGCCAATCTAATAATTCAGGATGAGAAGGAAACTCACCCTGGTTTCCAAAGTCATCAGGTGTTGCTACAATCCCTCTTCCAAATATCATTTCCCAGTATTGATTGACCACTACCCTGGCAGTTAATGGATTTTCTTTATGAAGAAGCCATTTGGCCAATCCCAATCTATTTTTAGGAAGCTCTTCAGGAAAAGCAAACAATACAGCTGGAGTATGGGGAAAAACCTGTTCAGTAGGGGCATCATAAACCCCTCTGTCTAGAATAAAAGTCTTTCTTTCTTCACTCCTCTCCCTCATAACCATGACTTCAGGCTTAGCGCTTATTAATTCGTTTTCTTTTTTCCGAAGTTTGTGCAAGGATTGTGTTTGATTTTGGTAATGTTGATTTACCACAGAAAAATAATAGTCCTGTAAAGCTGAATTGTTTCCCTCCTTTAAATTGCTCAAAATTGGGTCTTGGATTCCTGCCAACATTTGGGTTTCAATAGCTGTTAGTTTTCGGTCGAAAACCCGGATTTCATCCACAAGGGAATGGTCTAATGTTTCTGCAAAATTGGTCCCTCGTTTTCCAATCTGTAAATTCCCAGAATGACCAATACCTCTTTTTTCTTTGCCATAGGCCAAAATGCTTTGCTTCAAATGGTCGGTAAGAACCTTACGTCCTAAACGTTTCCCATTCATATAAATCTGCAAACCAGCAGCCTTACTTGATCCATCATAAGTCATAACAAGGTGCACCCATTCCCCAACAGGCACTTTTTCCTCGGTATGAACTTCAATGGCATTTGCTGGCCAAGTATGGCTCATCAAGGCGGCCAAACTTCCATCTTCTCTAATCAACAATTCGTAACCTCTAAAACCATTTGCAAAACCTCCAGTCTTGGAAAAAATCGGTCCATTTAAACTGTCCTCTATTGCTTTGTACCATAAACTTATAGAAAAAGGGTCGCTCCTTTCAAAATAAGCTATATCTGGACCTAAGTCAACATAACTATCCCCTACCAATTGTATTCCTTTGCCAAATTTCCCCTCCACAGTTAAAATCTCTTTGTCTTTTTGAATAACCACCATGTCTGCCGGCTTGTTCTTATTGGCTAGGTTTTTAAATTTATTATCCATTGGTTTATCAAGTGGATAATGCCCGATTTGACCTTTTATTGTAAATTGAGAATTTGATTGAGCATTCAGATTAGCCAACCAATTTTCAAAGGATTTTGAAGCCTGATTTTTAACACTATCAATAGTTGTTTCTTTTTTCCGAATTTCTCCATTGATATAGGCAATTTTTTTCTCTACTTCTTCATCGTCTTTCAGGATCAAGGTAGGACTAGCATCACCTACATAAGGCACTTGACCTGTTTCATTGATATTATTAAAAAATGCATATAACTGGAAATATTCCTTTTGGGATATGGGGTCATATTTGTGGTCATGACATCTAGCACACTCTGTAGACAATCCTAAAAATGCTTTGCCAAGAGTATTGGTACGGTCAGCGACATATTCTACACGATACTCCTCTGGAATAATCCCTCCTTCCTGACTCTGTGGATGGTTGCGGTTAAATCCTGTTGCGAGAATTTGGTCGTAGGTCGGGTTTGGCAATAGGTCTCCGGCCAATTGCCAGAGAATGAAATCATCATAGGATAAGTTTTCGTTGAATGCTTTTATTACCCAATCTCTCCAAGGCCACATATTCCTCATTCCATCATCTTGATACCCATTAGAATCTGCATACCTGGCCAGGTCCAACCATTTAGAGGCCAACCTTTCGCCATAATGTGGGGATTCCAAATATTTATCCACCAACTTTAGGTAAGCTTCTTTGGAGTTATCGTTTAAAAAACTCTCCACTTCTTCCATGGAGGGTGGCAAACCAGTAAGGTCGAAAGAAAGTCTTCTGATCAGGGTTTCCTTGCTCGCTTTTTCTGATGGTTCCAGTCCTTTTGTAAGCATTTTAGCATAGACAAAATGGTCTATTTCATTTTCAGCCCATGACAAAGCTTTATCATCCAGGGTGGGGGTATTTATTTTTTGAGGGGGAATAAAGGACCAGTGAGGCTTGTATTTGGCACCTTGTTCGATCCATCGAGTAATTAGTGCGATCTCCGTTTCAGAAAGTTTTAAGTTAGATTCAGCAGGTGGCATTTTCAGGTCTGCCTCTTCTGAAACTATCCTTAGGTAGACACCACTTTTCATAGGATTTCCAGGCACTAAAGCATAATGGTCTTTGTTCTCCCCAATTAAGTCAAGTGCATCAGCTTCCACATCCAATCTTAAATTGGCCTCTCTTTTGTTGACATCCGGCCCATGACAGGCAAAACACCGGTCAGACAAAATGGGTTTGATGTGCAAGTTAAAATCCACCATTTCTGGTAATTGTTCTTCCACTTCCTCCGAAAACTCAATGGGCTGATTAAAAGGGACAACCCAAATAACAACCAAAAAAATGGTTAAAAATATAGCTATTTTTAATATAAGACCTTTGTTCATTTTTGACACGATTGGCAAAATTATTCAATCTAATATACGAATTGCCTTTATATTATTTAATGAAAATGTCATGACCTGAAGTATTTGTGTTTGTAAGGACAATGCACAAAACTTCCGGTCATGACAATTGTTATCCGATAAGCAAATAATCGATCTTAATACTTAAGGGGTATAAATCCAAGCGGCTAAATATTTACCAACCTGGATTTTGTTCTAAATTTTTATTGAAAGAAATTTCATTGTCTGGAATAGGCAATAGGTTGTGTCTATCTTCGTATCCATTTGGAAATTTCACCTCAATCAAACCTCCATCAGCAGCCTTAATATCGACAGGATAAAGGTCTTGACCAATTTTCCATCTTTTAATATCAGCCCATAAAATTCCTTCTCCAAAAAACTCCACAACGCGCTCATGTCTTAACTTCTCTCTAGCAGCCTCTTGAGAAAGATCAGTTGGCAAAGAAGTAATTGTAACATCGGTTCGTTCCGTTCTTATTCTATTAATAATGCCAATGGCTTCAGGTATATTTTGATTGGTTTCAATAAGCGCCTCAGCCTTTGCCAATAACACATCAGCATATCGTAATACGATAAAATTCAATGGTGAAACCCTAGGACTAAGTAAAGGAATTCCTTCTCCAACATTTTTTCGTAATCCAAACCCTACCCTTTGTCCTGTATGATTAGGAACTTCTGAAGGATATAACCTTCCTTCAAAAGTTGCTCCAGGCCTTAATATCGTAAAATCCAATCTTGGATCCCTTCCCTCAAACTCATTGTTAGGATCAACGGCTGAACCATCGATCATTTCATATTCGTCTATAATATGTTGCGTAGGAGCAGGATCACTCGCTCCTGCGGCAGCCACACCACCTGGAAGGGCCAGCCATGCAAAGAAATTTCCCTGGCCTTGTTCACCAGCTATGTACTGAATATCAAATAAAACCTCTTCATTGTTCTCATTGTCCAGCTTAAAGAGTCCTTCATAGCTTGGAAATAAATCATACATTCCCAAGGCATCAATTTGCTCGACCATTTGCAAGACTTCAGTGTATTTATTTTGATACAAATAAGCCCTCATTTTCATACCCAAAGCGGCACCTTTGGTAACCCTACCCAATTCATAGCTTACAGGTTCTGAATTTTGAATCGCTATATCATAATCTGAAATGGCCTGCGCCCATGTTTCCTCCAGGGTATTTCTACTTAGTTCGGTTACTTCCTGAGTATTTAACTTGGTTAATATGATGGGTACACCACCATAAGCATCCGCTAATAGCGCATAAGCAATCCCTCTGAGAAAATGTACCTCTCCCAAATAGGTGGCTTTTTTATCTGCAGGAAGATCAACATTTTCTAAATTGGCAATAAAATCATTGGAGAAATTAATGATCCTATAGCACATTGTCCATCGCTCATCTACTAAACCGCCTGTAGTACTTGCGGTAATTGAACCGTTTCCAATTTGCTTTTCCAAACCATTCCAATGTGCCCACTGATAAGCATAGGGGGTGATGGCATCAAAAGTCGGCCCTGAACCATATACTCCTCTATGTTTCAAAACACTATAGATACCATTTAAGGCCAATTTAACATCATTTTCATTCTGCCAAAATGAAACCGTTGTAATCCTGTCTGTAGGATATACTGCAAGAAATTCCTCACCACAGCTACTAAAAAGAAGCATGCCCAGGACTACAAAATTTATTTTAAATATCTTTATCGTTTTCATAATGCTTATAGATTAATATTGACACCAAGAGAAAGAATTTTTGGTAAAGGATAAAAATTATCCCCCGAATCAAAGGTGTTTCTTTCGGGGTCAAATCCCTCATAGTCTTTGGACACTAACGAACCTATATTCTGGGCATTCCCATAAACATATAGTTTTTGAAGTCCAAGTCTTTCTGTTAAAGCAGAAGAGAAAGTATAACCCAACTGGATATTTCTGAGCTTAACAAATGAAATATCGCTAACCCAATATGAAGATGCTTCACTTCTCCATGTATCACTTATTGAAATCCTTGGTACTGTTGTACTTTTATTGTCAACCGTCCAAGCATCTCTCCATTTTTCAGTGATTGTTCCTCCGGAAATCCCCAAAGGTTGGGTCCAAGCATTCTGGGTATAAACATTTGCCCCAGCTATTCCCATGATCACAGTACTTAAATCAAAACCTTTATAATTAACACTTGGCGTAATACCAAAGGTATATTTAGGGATGGTATTCCCCAAAGCCATTTTATCTTCAAAACCTAGACGACCATCATTATTTACATCCTCATATTTCAATTCACCTGCCTGTGGAATATACCCATTGGCAGACATGTGTTCTGAGGCTTCCTGATCAGTTTGATAAATCCCTATGGCCTTATATCCATACAACTCACGATAAGAGTACCCTTCGCGAATCAAGTACAATTGATCGGGGGAATTTTCTCTGAATTTGGTTACCTGGTTTACGATATAAGTCATGTTAACACCTATATTATAACCTACATCATCTCTATCTTTAGCCAACTTTGAGTAGTTGATATTAAATTCAAAACCATTGTTGGTCATTTCTCCTACGTTTTCAAAAGGTGCACTTACCCCCCCGAGAATTGATGGTATAGGCAATTGAACTATGATATCGTTCGTCGTTTTCATGAAGTAATCTGCTTCTACAAAAATCCTATTGTCTAACAAACCAAATTCAACTCCCAAATCTGTTGTAACCGAAGTTTCCCATCCAATGCTCTCATCCACAAGAGCCGTTATCCCTGCACCAGGTGCAAAACTTCCAGAAAAATTGTAGCTAAGTCCATTCGTTTGATTTACCACAGCTAGGTATGGCCAGTAGGAATTAATATTCTGATTTCCCAGTTGCCCCCAGGATGCGCGTATTTTAAGGTCTGATATTAAATTTTGGCTTTTCATAAAGGCTTCTTCGCCAAGTCTCCAACCTGCTGAAAATGCTGGAAACACACCCCATCGATAGTCTTCTTTAAACCTAGAACTACCATCCGCTCTAAGGTTCATTTCAAAAAGGTACTTGTCTGATAAAGCATAATTTACACGACCAAAATAAGACATCATTCTGAGTTCACTCATGTTTCCATTGGCTTGAAAACCTGCGGTTCCAGCATCTACCTGAATCATCCCCTCTTTTGGTGGGTCTGACCTTCTACCATATACGTCTTTGATTACAGTACTCTCTATTTGAATACCAGCAATGGCAGAGATATTATGAATTTCATTAAAGGTTTTGTTAAAGTTCAAGGTAGAGAATAAGGTGTTATAATTGCTTTGAACGTTCTCTCTACTAGCCTCCAAAATGGTAAGGTAATCCAGGTTTTTTCCTTCTACCCCTGTATTGGTATATCCATAAACCAAATTGTTGTGTCGGTCTCTCAAATTACTATTGTACTGTGAAGTAAAATTGGCCTTCAAAGTCAAGTAATCAGTGAAATCAATGTCTGCAAAAACATTCATTTTGAAGAAATTGTTTTCCGTAAGAGAAAGCCCATTGGCTGTTTCTATTAATGGATTTCTATTGCCTACAATTGTATTTCCACTGCTGTTAATTGCCTGGACAGATCCAAATCTACCGTCTTCAGTATATGGCGCTGTAAAAGGATAGCCACCATTGGCGAAAATATACATCATTCGTCCTATGTTAAATGGTTCTTCAGATGATTTTTTGATACCATTAATACGACCACCGATGGTTAACCAGTCTTTTAATTTCGATTCCAGATTTAAAGTAAGTCCGTATCTACTTGAATTGGAATTAAGCATAATCCCATCCTGATTAAGGTAGTTCATGGATACATAAAACTTGGTCTGCTCAGAGCCACCTTTTACAGATACATTGTGTTCTGTAATGGGAGCCTTTCTAAACACTTCATCAAAGAAATTGGTATTGGGATAAACGTATGGATCACTTCCGTTTTTAAAATCGTTTATCACTGACTCAGGAAACAATGCGCTACCTCCTTGATTGGCTAAGGCCTGGTTCCACATCCCCATATATTCCGCACTATTTTCTATAATATTATAGCGCCTTCCAAGACTTTGCTGCCCAACATAACTACCTATATTCACACTGGTCCTTTCTCCAAATTTCCCCGATTTAAGGGTAATTAAAACCACTCCATTTGCTGCTCTAGATCCATAAATGGCAGAACTAGCAGCATCCTTCAATACCGTCATACTTTCGATATCATTAGGATTGATTTCATTTATTGAAGCCTCTACGCCATCTACAAGTATCAATGGATTTGAATTGTTTAATGTACCCCATCCTCTAACACGAATTTGGGCACCATCACTCCCGGGTTTTCCTGAGTTTTGACTTATCCAAACACCCGGCACCTGTCCACTTAATGCCTGAGAAGCATTGGTAATTGGCCTGTTCTGAAGCTCCTCATCAAAGTTAACTGAAGAAACTGCACCCGTTAAGTTTTCTCTTTTTTGGGTGCCATAACCTACTACCACCACCTCATCTAGAGAAGAGGTATCTTCTAGTAAAGTAATGTTAACAATACTTTGGTCGGAAATCTGGATCCTTTGGGAAACAAATCCAATAAATGAAAATACAATTGTGGCACCCTCATCTACATTTAAGGTATATTTCCCATCTAAATCTGTGGCTGTACCAATGCCAGTACCGGGTACCGAAACTGTGACTCCTGGAATGGGCTCTCCATTTGCATCTACTACAGTCCCAGATATCTCTGCTCTCCAATCGTTTACATAAACAGGTTTAATCGAATTGGTGTTACCGTACCCGAAATCGGGTGACAACAGAAATATTAGCAAAACAATAAGGCTAGAAAAAGCCCGTCTGGTATAGGGTAAATAAACCCTACTTCTAACAAGTAATAATTTCTTCATTGATTTGAGGTTTAAGAATAAATAAATTCAAGTGTTTGGATAGTAAATAATGACAATCATCAGGAATAAGTCATCACATATATAAGATTTTAACCGTTTATGAAAATTTAATGTAAAACCAATTTACATATGGATAATTAAAACTTAATAACAACCATAAAATGTATTAAATTCTATTATTTAAAACAAATTTTCACCTTAAATTACAATAAAAAATCACTACTTATTTTATCTATTCACCAACTGGCAAGCCTTTATTTCACAAAGCCCAAAACCATTCTTACTAAATCAATGCTTCAATTTTTAAATAAGCTAAAGCTTAGACCAAATTCAAATAGAATGAGATCTAAGCTTTAGACAATTAACATCTATTTGGTAATCAGTTGAATAAACTCAATAATGTTTAACCCGGATTATGTAATAGGATTTCTCCGTCCTGACAAT
>TARA_R110002124_G_C8974562_1_pt1 | contig 49386 bp, 44 predicted proteins | sample TARA_R110002124 | Tara Oceans TARA_R110002124 (sample SAMEA4397445) | marine metagenome | biome: Polar Biome; feature: [SRF] surface water layer (ENVO:00010504); material: water (ENVO:00002006), including particulate matter (ENVO:01000060) such as... | depth 5 m
GCGCATCAATATCATCGGGGTCTGAAACATCAACATTAGCTTCGGGATCAGGGTCTTTGGCTGACGTTGTTTCTGGCTCTGGCGTATCATTTTCAGTATTTATCGATGCTAATAGCGCATCAATATCATCGGGGTCTGAAACATTGTTATTTTCTTCAACTGCGGCATCTAACAGAGCATCAATATCATCAGGGTCTGAAACATTGTTATTTTCTTCAGCTGCGGCATCTAACAGGGCATCAATATCATCAGGGTCTGAAACATCGTGATTTTCTTCAACTGCAGCATCTAACAGGGCATCGATGTCATCAGGGTCTGAAACATCGTTATTTTCTGCGACTACTGCATCTAGCAGTGCATCAATATCATCGGGATCTGAAACATCATTATTTGCTTCATCTGCGGCATTTAACAGGGCATCAATATCTTCAGGTTTGTTAAGTAGATCTGTATTTTCACTTGTTACTAATTCATTTTCAGACAACAGGCCATCTAAATCGCCTTGTTCAACAAGATCACTGTCAAGTATATCAATCGTGTCATCGTTGGTACTGGTTTCATCCTCTAAACCGGCAAACAAAGAGTCTAAATCACTTTGATCTAATTGGCCGCCCTCTAAAGCATCACTCTCAACAATATCTTCATCTAACGAGAGTGTTTCCAAATCATCATCTAAAGAAATGTCCTCAAGATCATCCAAATCAGCAAGCTCATCGTCAAGTTGAATTACGTCATCATCGAGTAACTCATCATCGAGTGAACCTAAGTCATCAGAAAATAAATCATCATGCTCATCATCTACTTCAGATAAATCTATCGATAGCTCGTCATCAAGCGAGAGTTCACTATCTAAAGAGACCTCATCTTCTAACAATAATTCATTATCTACACTATCTTGCTCTGCTGTTGCCGCTACTTTAGCTTCAGGTTCAGATTCAGTAACCTTTTCTTTTTTAGCTGCCACAACACTTACATCATTGTCTTTGTTTGATCTGCGTCGTAATAAAATAGCAATTAAAGACAGTAGCAATAATGCAGGTAAGGTGGCCATTAACGCAACAAACCAAGTACTCGACATAAAACTGCTGTCTTCGAGTTCTGCTTTTTGTTTTTCTAGTAATAATGCCTGCTCTCTAGCTTCTGCTTTTGCTAATAATTCCTGTTGCAGCGCGATCATGCTGTCCATCTGGATTTTAATTTCTTTGCTCTTTGCGACTTCACTTTGCATAACATCAAGCTGTTCATTAAAACTGCCTAAGCGCTGGCGTAATGCTTCATTTTCTTTTAATAAACTTTGTAAGCCATCGATAGAATCTAAAACATCATTTTGAATCGTCGCTAGACGTTGTTGTTGGGTGTTATCAATGGCTTTTAATTGAACGTTGATTTCTGATTTTGCTGCATCTAAATCTTTTTTATTAACCGATGCTTCTTCTGGTGGTCTCACTTTTTTAGCGACAACTTTGACCACTTTCTTTTGCCATGCTTTATCATCGCTACGTGATTTTTGCTGCGCATTGGCAGTACTGATTGCTCGCATTACTTCTATTGACGGGATCTTTAAATACTGGCCGTTGATCATATGATTCAAGTTGCTGTCTTTAAAAGAGTCCGGGTTGTTTTCAAATAATGCTTGCATGACTTGATAAACTGATAAGCGAGGATCAGGGCGTACTTTTAACGCGATATTCCATAAGGTATCATTGCCAGTAATGGGACCATAACGGTCATAAGGAAAGGCATCAGTTGATTTTGGACCACGGATACGTATACCGCCATCTTCAGCAGAAATAGGCATACTAAAACAGCTAATGCTAATAATAAGTACCTGCCATAGGCACAGGCGTAAAAATTGTTGCATTAAAAACTTCCTATTTATAATAATGATTCGCCAATACATTGACGGGGCCAAGTCAGGAGATTGTAAAGCAAAGATTATTCCAATTATTAATAATTACTTTTATGAGCTTGGTTAAATACTTACTAGCTTTTCACTATGTTATCAAATTACCGTGACGATATTTAGCATATGGTTAATTTAATATAAGCTAAATTAACCATAAAACAAAACAAAAAACCCGTCGCTTATTATAACGACGGGTTTTCATTTTTCTTTAATAAATCGGTGGTTTAACAGTGATTAATACTCAGAAAGATGATCTTTGATTAATAACTCTGCAATTTGCACACTATTAGTTGCAGCACCCTTGCGAACATTATCTGCAACGATCCACATATTAATACCACTATTGTGGCTAATATCTTCGCGAATTCGACCAACAAAGGTTTCATCTTTACCACTAGCATCGCTAATTTGTGTTGGGAAGTCTTCGTCATTATGGCAAACCACTAAGCCCGGTGAATTACTCAATAGTTCTTTAACTTCTTCAGCTGAAATAGGAGACTTAGTTTCAATATGTAATGATTCACCATGACCGAAAAATACCGGCACTCGTACCGCGGTTGGGTTGACAAGCACAGTATCATCACCGAGTATTTTCTGCGTTTCCCATACCATTTTCATTTCTTCTTTGGTGTAACCATTTTCAAGAAATACATCAATTTGTGGAATAACATTAAAAGCGATTTGACGAGAAAAGTTTTTTGACTCAACAGGCTTGCCACATAATAAATCAGCAGTTTGTTTTGCTAATTCATCCATTGCCGCTTTACCACCACCAGAAACCGATTGATAAGTGCTTACATTCACTCTTGAGATACCAACAGCATCATAAATCGGTTTTAATGCCACCATCATTTGAATGGTCGAACAATTCGGGTTAGCAATAATATTACGGTTACGATACTCCGCAAGTGCTTGCGGATTAACTTCGGGGACCACTAATGGTATATCCGCGTCATAGCGAAATTCTGAGGTATTATCAATAACAATACAACCGGCATCACCGGCTATTGGTGCATACTTTGCTGACGTAGCACCACCTGCTGAAAAGAAACCAATTTGCGCTTGGCTCCAGTCAAAGTTATCAGCATCTAAAACTTCAATGCTTTCACCATTAAACTCAATAAATTCACCAGCTGAACGAGCGCTTGCTAGCGGGTAGAGTTTATTTATCGGAAAATCACGTTGTTCTAATATTTCAATAATTGTTTTACCTACTAAACCTGTTGCACCTAGTACGCAAACATCAAATTTCTGTGCCATGATCCTCTCTCTTTTATCCAGTTTTTTTATTGAAGCCAAGCTGATGTGGCACATCTGAGCTCAACGCGTGATCCAAGTCGACGGTTATCGCAGAAAACTCCCGGCGAGTCGGGTAAGTTTTACGAATATGGTCAAATCCTTGAATACTAATTTGTTGACGAAAAATTGCATCGTCTCGTCTGACATCGTATACCATTTTTACCAACTGGTTTAGCAGTATTTCATCAAATTTATGTTTAATTTCAACCTTGCTAATAGCTGGTACCGGTAAAAAGTCAGTAAGCTGTTTATTTGGCATAATATCGAGCTGTTGACATAATGCCCGATAGAGTATTTCAGTGCCACGAGCTTTTCCTTCTAAGCTATAACCAGCAATATGTGCCGTGCTGATTTCACAATAAGCTATCAAGTCAGTCAGAATATTAGGTTCATTCTCCCAAACATCAAGCACAAGCTTTAAAGCATGGCCCTTTTGTTTCAAGGCCAATAAAGCCGAATTGTCGATAACCTCACCACGGCAAGCATTAATCAATATTTGTTTGTCGCGCAATAGCTTTAAACGTGCAGCATCTAACAAATGGTAGGTCGCATGTTTACCTTCACGTGTTAACGGCACATGTAACGACACCACATCGCAGTTTAAAGCCTGTTCAAGTGCAACAAAATCTCGCTTATCTGTTGATTTTTCTGCTAACAAAGGATCACACAGGACATGTTTAATATTTAAAGCACTTAATTTTTCGCTTAATCGAGAGCCGGTATTACCCGCACCAACGATACCTACCGTTAATTCAGATAGTGTTAGTAGGTATCGTTCGGCTAACACCACCATGGCACTGAGTACGTACTCGGCAACAGAAACAGCATTACAACCCGGAGCAGCATGAAAATTAATCGCTCGGGAAGTTAAGTAATCTTGATCTATATGATCAACACCTATGGTAGCGGTGCCAACAAAGTTTAAGCTTTTATTTTTCTGTAACAATATTTCATTTACTTGGGTAATTGAACGCACCAGCAACACATCGGCAGCACTTACATCTACTGCTGATAAGTTACGGCCAGAAAATGCCGTCAATACGCCTAAATCAGCAAAGAACTCTGCCGCAAACGGCATATTTTCGTCATAAAAAATATTCATTTGAAGTTTCCCGAATTAGCTCTAAGAAAATCTATTACGCACTCAAGGTGATTTTCTTAACATAACTTTCTTTTTCAATAGTCGTCACTTCAACCGTAATAACTGCGTTCTCAATGCCTAAACGCTCAAGTTGATTGCTAACACTTGTAGTCAAACTTTTTCGTTGCGACAAATCACGTCCTGATAATATTTTTAAATTTACATGAACGAACACTTGTTCTGCTCCGGGTAAATAAAAGTCATCATAAGCGCATGCACGCACTTTAATATCGCTAGCGCTAAATAGTTCGCTTTGATTGGCACCTTTATAAACAGCGTGTGTTAATTGTTCAACCGGCAAGGTTTCGGTAATTTTTGCAGAATATTCAATAATACAATGAGGCATGATGAGCATACATAATCAATAACAGACAAGATGGGCATTGTAACTAAGTTCAGCGATAAAAAGAATATCGCTTACTGGGTTATTTAGCTCGTTTATCTAATACTTTAGCCATAGATGCCTATGAGTTTAAATAATGGCATATTTTCATCCACCATCTATGGATACATTAATGTCGTCATACTGTTTTTTCGAAATGAACAGCATTAAAGTAATATCAGCGACATTTGCCGAGAGCGCTAAAAAAGGCGACAGGCACGGATGCCTTGAAGCCATGAATGGCTAGGAAAGGCCTGAATATCGACGCTTTCTCACATCAACATACACGGAAGTATTAATGCCGTGAAGCTAAGGATGGCCATGTGAACACGTCATACTATTCGTCCTGAATATAAAAAGCCGCTAGTTAGCGGCTTTTGAGTAGAACAAATTTAATCACTTAGTGACTTATTCATAGCAAAAATTAATCATGCAATGCATTAAGCTTTATATTTTTGCATCACCAAAGTAGCATTCGTACCGCCAAAACCAAAGCTGTTTGACATTACTAAGTTAAGCTCCATATCACGCTTTTCAGTGACAATATCTAAACCTTCAGCTTTTTCATCTAAGGTATTGATATTAATCGAAGGCGCAACAAAGTTATTTTCCATCATCAATAATGAGAAAATAGCTTCATGCACACCAGCCGCGCCTAAAGCATGGCCTGTCATCGCTTTTGTGGCACTGATAGCAGGTGAGCTATCACCAAATACCGCTTGAATAGCTCCCAATTCTTTAACATCGCCAACTGGCGTTGAAGTACCATGGGTATTTAAGTAATCTACTTTCGCGTCAACACCTTGCATAGCTTGTTGCATACAACGAATAGCGCCTTCACCACTTGGAGCCACCATATCGTAACCATCTGACGTTGCACCGTAACCAACAATTTCAGCATAAATATGTGCGCCACGTGCTAATGCGTGTTCAAGCTCTTCAACAACCACCATGCCGCCGCCACCAGAAATAACAAAACCATCTCGGTCTGCATCGTAAGTACGTGAGGCTTGCTCTGGTGTATCATTGTATTTAGACGACAACGCGCCCATGCCATCAAACATCATAGCAAGTGACCAATGAACTTCTTCACCACCGCCGGCAAATACCACGTCTTGTTTGCCTAACTGAATCAATTCAGCCGCATGACCAATACAATGGGCACTGGTCGCACAAGCAGAACTAATAGAATAGTTAACGCCTAAAATTTTAAATGGTGTTGCTAAACATGCCGAAATCGTGCTCGACATGGTTTTAGGTACCGCATAGGGACCGACACGTTTAACGCCTTTCTCACGCAGGGTATCTGCTGAATTAACTACGTTTTCTGAAGAAGCACCGCCAGAGCCAGCAACAATACCGGTACGGAAGTTCGACACTTGTTCAGGGGCAAGTTTTGAATCTTTAATTGCTTGATCCATGGCGATATAAGCATAAGCTGAGGCTTCACCCATAAAACGTAGGGCTTTACGGTCAATGTGGTCTTTGACTTCAATTTCAGGCTTACCCCAAACTTGACTACGTAAACCTTTCTCTGCAAAGCTCTCAGAGCGAGTGATACCTGAACGTCCTGTTTGTAATGACGCTAATACTTCTTCTGCATCATTACCAATACTTGATACAATGCCTAATCCGGTGATAACTACACGTTTCATTTAAATAACCATATTCAATTAAAAAATCTGGGCGTATCATACATAATTTTGCCCCCTATACTGGTCTGTCCAGCGTACACTTGTACACTGAATATTTTCATTTTTATGACAGAGCTCTGTAATATGCGGTAAAATAACCTTTTTTTGGCCTTAACAACAACTAAAAGACATTAAAGATTGTGACTAATCAAACAAATATTAGCTTTCAAAATGACGGTTCGCCTTATTCTCATCAATTTAATGATATTTATTTTGATACTAATCAGGGCACCAGCCAAAGTGAGTGCGTATTTATTGATGGCAATAATATTAGCGCAAGATTAGCAAAACATCCTGAAGATTTTGTTATTGCAGAAACTGGTTTTGGTACCGGTTTAAACTTTCTCCTAACACTTGCAGTTTTTCATCGGCTAAAGCAGTGCCAAAACCAGCACGATACAGGTAATTCGACAACCAGCAAATTACACTTTATTAGTGTCGAAAAGTATCCACTATCAAAAGTACAGCTAACACAGTCTTTAAAGGCTTTGCCACAGCTAACATTTTTTAGCCAACAACTGATCGAACAATACCCTGAAACGCCAGCTAATAATATTACCCTAAGCTTTCTTGATGGTTCAGTAACCTTACAGTTGATATTTGACGACGCTACGCAGGGCTTGGCATCACTGAACTCAAAAGAAAAACCGCATAACCAAGCACTGGTAGACGCTTGGTTTCTCGATGGCTTTTCACCGGAAAAAAACCCTGAAATGTGGCATGCCGGACTTTTTCAACAAGTCGCTCGCTTATCAAAAGAGCAAGCAACTTTAACCACGTTCACCGTTGCGGGTAAAGTAAGACGCCAGTTAATCGCGGTTGGATTTCGGGTCGAGAAACGCCAAGCCGTAGGCAAAAAAAATGAACTACTGAGCGCAGTATTTCAGCAAAACCCCAACTCGGGGAAAGGCTATCAACAACGAGCAATTATTGCTAAGCCTCAACATGTCAGTATTATTGGCGGTGGTATAGCATCAGCATGTGCCGCTTATGCGTTAACAAAAAGCGGCGTCAAAGTAACGGTATATTGCCAGGACTTCAGCGTCGCTCAAGGTGCATCCAGTAATAATATTGGCGCAATTTACCCTTTGATCCATCAACAGGCTGACGATATAAGTCTATTTTATCAACGCGCTTTCGAGCAAGCGGTAGACTATTATAAAGCTATTCAAGAGCAAGGTTTTAACTTTGACCACGATTGGTGCGGGCTATTAGAAATATCATATAAACCGGCCTTAGAGCTGCGTCAACAACACATAGCAAACTCAGCTGTGTGGCCAAAAAGCTTAGTTAAGAGTATTGATAAAGTTCAGGCCAGTCATCACGCAAGTATAAGGTTAAATAATGGTGGTTTATTTTTCCCTCAAGCCGGTTGGGTAGCGCCAGCGCAATTAGTGAAACAAATATTTAAGGCGGCAGAATCAAGTAATCGCTTGCGCATAGAAACTGGCTGTAAAGTCGATAAAATCAGTCAGCAATCTGACGGTAAGTGGCTACTGCATAGTTCGAAAAAAGACTACCTCACCGATGTACTTATCTATTGTGGTGGCGCTCAAGGTATTCCGCTGAATATGATCAAGCAATTACCACTAACATCAGTGTGCGGTCAGGTCAGTAGTATGGCTAGTAACGAAAAAATTGCCAAGCTATCAACCGTTATTTGTCATAAAGGCTATTTAACACCAGCCAATAATAACCTTCATTGTATTGGGGCGACATTCAAGAAAAATAGCTTTGATAGCGACAGCAAACCAGAAGAAGACCAGTTCAATCTTGATATGATCGAAAAGTGCTTACCCGGCTTAACACAATGGCAAAACAGTGATGTTATTAGCAGTAAAGCACGTTTACGCTGCATGACACCCGATCACATGCCAATGGTTGGTGCTATGCCAGATATTGAAGCTCACAAAGCGCAATATCAACACCTGAGTAAAGACAAACGCTGGCGTTATAATCAGCAAGCCCCGATGATTAAAAACCTTTATATGATGACAGGTTTAGGTGCACGAGGGCTTTGCACTGCACCATTATTGGCTGATGTTTTAACGGCTGATATTTGTGGTACACCTTATCCACTCGATAATGAGCAGTTATTTAATCTTGCACCTAATCGCTTTGTTATCCGCGATATCATTCGTCGTAAATTTGCTTGAGCTTAAGACAAAACAGCAGGCACTTAAAAATCGGCGGCTGCTGTCAGTAAAGTCAATTAAAAGGCTGTTAAGCCGAAAAAGCTTGTTGTAAATGCTGCCAATAATCTTGTACTATTTGGCGGTCATGCGGATTAAGCTCAGTGCGTGCTGCTTGTAGTTTTTCACTAATATTATCGGCTAATTGCTGACTTGGCGGTTGTGACTCGTCGCCATACTCACTACTGGCTAAACTAATAAAGCCTCTTAAATAGCTACCGGCAAAAAGTTCATCGGCACTAACATCTTGTACCACTTGCTCATCTAAATAGTGATATAGCGCGGTAAGGTTTTCAAATTGCATATTCAATTCCAAATTAATTTAGTCAAGTTTATCAACTCAACCTGATATAAATATTTGTAGTTTACTTCTTTATTATTGCGGTCTGACATTATTGCGGACTGACAACCGGATATAATACTTGATCATTATAACCGGTAATAACCGGCAGATAACCTGATAATTCAATATCAAGAGCGCTGTCACCGGTATCAACAATTAAAGGTCGTGCTTGCAAAGCATTCAGTTTTGCTTTCGTGGCAATGATCATAATATTGTCTTTACCTATCGCACGAATAACCCGTGGGCTTAACTGTTGATTACCACGACCAAAGATGTGGCCTTGCCCGCCTATGAGTGTAATAACTAACTTAACTTGCTCTGTAGAGTAATCTGCAATTAATTGCCATAATTGTGATTCAGTTAAGTCATTAGCAAGCAATGTCTGATGACAAACAGCATCAACGCCAAGCAACGTGTTTTCAAGTGCTAGCTCTTCCATCAGAAAAGCCGTGGTAGAGCCTGAACCAATAATAAAGAGTTCATCATCCATTTTAGCAATAACATCAGCAGCAATATCTTGTAAAACTAGCTCATCAGATTCTTTACCACCTGACTTTACCGCTTGAATATAACGTAACTCTGATGGTACTCGCATTTCACCAAAGCGCTTTGCTTTTACAATACCTTTGCGAAATAAATTTTCGTCAATATCCATAACATCAGCATCGGTTAAGCTGACTAATTGATGAGTTATCATCAACTCAACCACTCGACCAGCCGCTTTAGGGGTAATAGCGTAAACACCCGAATGTATTTTACAGCCGGCGGGAATACCTAACACTGGGAACTTATCAGCAACAATATGGCAAACATTCCGCGCGGTGCCATCACCACCGGCAAAAAGCAATAAATCAACACTTTCATCGATAAGTACCTTCACAGCCTGCTCAGTATCATTCTCAGTGGTAACTTTGTGCTGAGGTTGATATATCACTTTCGTATTAAAACCTAATGTTCTTGCTGCGCATTCTCCCATATCATCAGCAGCGGTATAAATAACGAGGTTATCTTGATAAGGTAAAAGTATTTCTAGCGCTAATGACGCTCTGGCATTAGCTTTCGCAGTAGCCCCAAGCGCGATAGCTTGTTCAGCAATACCCACACCATCACTACCCTTTAATGCCACACTACCACCAATTCCTGCGATAGGATTGATCACTAAACCTAATTTAAATTGTTTCATAAATTAATCTCGTTAATTGCACAGTAATTAGCTCACCGGTATTGAAAGTGTTCTGAGTTTAACGGCCATGGATTTTGGTAATATTTTGTTAAAGCTTTAATAAATATTTCAGCATCATTTGGAAAGCCAGACTCAAGATAGGCAAGCACCTGCTGAAAAACCTTCGCTTTAAAAGCAAAGCGATCAGTCTCGCCATCACCTAACAGATTATCTGAAGAAACATCGAAGCGCTTTCCTGCAGCAACACATAGCGCCCACTCTATTGCTTGTGGCTTAATTTCGACTTGTTCAAAGGCTTGTTGCTGACTTTGATCTCGGCCATCAGGTACATACCAATAACCAAAATCTTCTAATAATCGTCGGCTTGCACCAGCTAAGCACCAATGAGAAATCTCATGTAAGGCACTAGCATAATAACCATGGGCAAAAACTATTTGGTTAAATTCACATTGTTCATTACTCGGCAGATAAATGGGTTCATCATTCCCCTTAACCAACCGTATATTGTACTTGTCATAAAAAGTCGTATCAAATAGCTGAATTAAATCTGTACATTTGTGCATATTCCAACCAAAACCATAAGTATCCAAAGTTAATTTAGACACACATAAAATAAAAATAGCCGCTAGACAACAAAGGCAAGATTTTGACACACTAAGAAGCCAGACATCAACTGATTAGCATTGAATCCCAATAACTTTTTATATCAATAACGCCCTACACAGTCATTTATTAGTGCTCATTTGTCTGCAAAGTAACAACGTTAAGCACTAAACTCCTGTAACGCAGATAATGCCTCACCCGCTTTACTGGTTTGTACGAATACATGATCATGATAATAAGCCGCGATGACATTAGCGCTTATTCCCTTAGAAGCAAGTTTTGTTGCAACGGCTGCCGTTAAACCAACAGCTTCTAAACTTGAATGTACTGTTAATGTTATTTGGCTAAATGAACCGTCAAACGCTAAACCTGCTTTTTCTGCTACTGACTTTTCAAGTACTAAAGTCAAACCTTCTGACTCAATAAATGTCGCAACAGGGTCAAGCTCAACATAGTCATTTAACTTACCTTTTACAGTACAAAATACAAACTCAGAATCCAATAACTTAGGACTCATAGCACGCAATAATTCATCTAATTCAGTTATTCCTGACATGTTTTAAATTTCCTCATGTATAACGATTACCTCAGTAACAGGCAATCATCTTAGGTTTATATATGATGATACAAAAGGAAATAGGCAGTTTGAAGCGTTTTCAATGAGTGCTTAGATATCATTTAATTAATTCGTAATATGGTAACCAATACTCAACGAACATCCTTAAGATTTTAAGCATCACTTATTAATATCTGAAACAAAGTGGCAAGCATATCTTAATCATTAAAAATTAATGCCAAGACGAATGCCACCCGAATTCATTTAGCCGTATCTTTATTTCCAATTAAACCATCAAAAGCATTGAAAGGGTGTTACCGACAAACTTCGTATGAGTGATAAACAAAAAACGGCGATGACTACATCGCCGTTAAAAATACAATTAAAATTGATTATGTTCGAATCAACGTTATTTGGTAGGGGTTCGCATATCTAAAATTGGCATATTGCTACTACCAAGCACTGTCGCTGGTAATTTACCATCCCAGTTTTGCGCTTCAGTTAACTTAACAATAAGCGGATTATTACCTAAAGCTTTAGCTTTCGCCGTAATGGCTTCTGCTTCAGCTAAACCTTTGATACGGATAGACTCAGCTTCGGCGATAGCCACTAGTTTAATACCATCAGCCTTAGCTTTTGCGGTGTTAACATCACGTTGAGCTTCAAGATTTTGCCTTGCTAATTTATGTTTTTCTGCATCAGCTAGGTTTTTTTCTGTTTGCTTTGTTTCAATTGACGTTAAATACTTTGCCGGTAGATTAATATTTTCTATTTGAATATTATCAACGGTAACCGGAAAGCCTTTCATTTCTTCAATAAAATTAGCCTCAATCGCCTGAATGGCACTGGCTCTATCCTGAATCAACTTTTCTGCGTCGTACTGAGGGATAACGTCTTTAGTTGCCGATCTAAAACGCGGGTCTAATATTCTATTTTCAAACTGCGTTAAACCACCATACTGACGAAATAGCTCTAATGCCGCGGTTTTATCAACCGTCCAGTTTACCGAAACACTAATAGTTACTGGCATTTGCTCTTTCGTGCTAGAAGCCATTTTTTCTTCATTTTTACGCGTTCGTACTTCAATTTCTTCAACACTATCAATAAAAGGCACCTTAAAATGCAAACCTGGATTTACCTGCTCTTTTGCTTCACTAAAGCGTTTAACGATACCAATATGACCTTCATTAACCGTATAAACAGAATTAAAGCCTGCAATAATAGTTCCGGCGGCGATAATAATCGACTTTACTGGGATATTTAATTTTTCAACGTTCATGACTAATTTTTACCTTATGTAAGTTTTATTATTTTTATTTGTAAATTTTTTATTTTTCTATCGTGTCATGATCTTCAACACTGTCTAAACCACCTTTAATCACAAAGTAGCCCAAAATACCCGATATGATTGAACCGATAACAATACCTAATCTATCTTGATAAATAAGCGCTGCACCATTATCTTGTTCAAATGCTAGCGAACCGATAAATAAACTCATCGTAAAGCCAACGCCACATAATATCGCGACACCATAAAGCAGTCGCCAATTCACATTAGTCGGCAAGTTAGCCCAGCCTAATTTGATAGCGATAAAACAAAAACCGAACACCCCAAGTTGTTTACCAACCACTAAACCGACAATGATTCCTAGTGGCACAGGCGCCATAACTTGCTCAATGCCGATACCAGCAAAGCTTATCCCTGCATTGGCAAACGCAAATACCGGCAAAACGATAAAAGCAACTAATGAGTGTAAATTGTGCTCTAAAGATTTGAGTGGCGATGACTCGCCTTCTTTACCTTTAATCGGGATAAAAAATGCCAATACCACACCGGCTAATGTTGCGTGTACACCCGATTTTAATACCGCTATCCAAAGCACAATACCTAGGAAAATATAAGGCGCGGTATTCGTTACGCCACGTTTATTCATAATAAATAAAATGGTGATAACACTGCTCGCAAAAATTAAAGACAACATCGATAGTTGATCGGTGTAAAACAAAGCGATAACAATAATAGCGCCTAAATCATCAAATATAGCTAATGACGTTAAGAATACTTTCAGTTGTAACGGCACCTTGCTACCAATGATAGATAAAATACCTAAAGCAAAGGCAATATCAGTCGCAGTTGGAATTGCCCAACCATTAACGGCTTTAGGATCATTATAATTAAATGCCACATAACATAAGGCTGGTACTAACATACCACCAAAAGCACCTATAGCAGGCAGTGTTACTTGCCCAGGCTGTGATAGATCACCTTCGAGAAATTCTCGCTTTAGCTCTAAGCCCACAAGGAAAAAAAACAGTGCCATCAAACCATCGTTAATCCATAACAAAAGTGGTTTAGCTATTTCAAACGTTCCTACTGACACTTGCACGGGAATATTCAACAACATATCGTAATAAGTCATCAACGGTGAATTCGCAATAATCATCGCCGCTACTGCTGCAAACATCAGAATAATGCCACTTGCTGCTTCTAGTTTTAAGAAGTCATTAATACTTTTAATAATCATTTTTTCTCATTTTTATTTTACCCATTACGACATAATATGTCACATTGAGTTATTATACAATTCAATAGGACATAAATTTATAATTCTTCACTAAATGCTAATAATTCGGAAAGGTATATGAATATCGAAAAAAATTCATATTTATAACCTATATACTGGTAATATTGGATTTAATAAGTGTAATATCTAATGGATAAAAAACCAAGAGGGCTAACCTCAGGCTAAGGTATTAATGAAAAAACTTGATGATATAGATTTACGTATTCTCACCTTGCTCTATAAAGATGCGGATATCACGAATAAAGATCTTGCAGCGCAGATTGGCATAGCTCCTTCTACTTGTTTAGAGCGTGTAAAACGCATGAAGCATAACGGCGTTATAAACAATGCTTTTATTGATATTAACTTTAAAAGTATTGGTGGAAATATTGAAGCGATTGCGGCAATTAAGTTACAGCCTTATTCAGAATTAATTGTCAATAAACTCAGAGACGACCTACTCAAGCTACCTGAAATTATCAGTTTGTATCATATGGGTGGAAGCTACGACTACTTTATTCACATGTCGGTAAAAGACAGTGAGCACTTACGTCAATTCGTATTCAATGCGATTACTTCACGCGAAGAAGTCACCACAGTAGAAACTTCACTCATTTTTGAGCATAGTCGAAGTGGTGTACTGCCTAACTTTGATGATGAATAAAGTTGAAACCTAAAAAGATAATTTCAAGTGCCCTCAGTATCTCCAAAACTTAGGGCTTGGCAAAATCTTCAGTTTCAAAATGTAAAGGCTTCATCGTACCGCAGTACAAAAATTTATATTGCAGTTCACTACGTTTAGGTACCGCTGAGGAAGTATTAAAGTGCTCTAAACAACCCGCTTCTTGGTCAATACCTATAATGTGATCATAACTAGGAGCTTGTAATATTTTATGAATATACAGGTTATAGTTTTGTCTTAATGGTACAACTTCATACGCTTGCTTATTACTTGATGGCTTAATATCACCAAAAGTACGTACATAAAGTAGTTGCTCAAACGTCAGCGGAATATTTTCATAAACTAACATGCCATCACGCTCAAAATGTCCGGCATATAAATCAACATTAATCACCATTTTCTCTCCACGCATTAAACGCTGTAAGTTAAAAGGCTTGGGTTTAATCGTGATAAGATCGCCATCTCTAATGGTTTGCAATACTGCTAAATCATTATTATCTAATTTATATAACAATTGCACGTCATGTGGCTTATGATAAAGCGGCATGTGTGAGGCATAAACACTAGAACCTTGAGTAAATAGCACCATGCCATGTATACCCATATATGCTGGGTCTATCGGTGGTAATTCTTTAACTTCATCCTCAGCAAAACTTATTTGGCTCAATAAAACCAAAATACCAATAAACAATTTTTTCATAAAGACGTTCTCAATATATAAGCTGAGGGAAATTTTCAGCAAAGCATAAAAGCTATAGAGTTGAAGCAATTTTGTTAGCTCACCTCATTTTATAGCTTGTTCAAATATAAAAAATCCCGCCTAGTGCGGGATTTATTGTACTGTTACTGTCGAATTAGCTTAGCTTTTAAGATCATCGAAGAATTTTTTTACACCGTCAAAAAATCCGGTTTCTTTTGGACTATGCTTACTGGTGCTTTTACCCATTTTTTCTTCTAACTGACGCAATAAGTCTGCTTGATCGCCTGATAAACTTACCGGCGTTTCAATCACAACCTTACACATTAAATCACCGGTTGAATGGCTGCGTACTGATTTAACACCTTTGCCACGTAAACGGAACATTTTACCCGTTTGCGTTTCTTTTGGTATTTTCAGCTTAACCTTACCTTCAAGTGTCGGTACTTCAATTTCGCCGCCTAACGCAGCCGTTGTGAAGCTAATAGGCACTTCACAATATAAATGGTTTTCATCACGAACAAATATCTTATGTTCACGCACATTGGCTTGTACATATAGGTCACCCGCTGGTGCACCATGCTCGCCCGCTTCACCTTCACCTGATAAGCGGATTCTATCGCCGGTATCAACACCTGGTGGGATCTTAACCGATAAAGTTTTATTCTTCTCAACTCGACCTTTACCACGACATGAAGTACAAGGGTCTGAAATAACTTTACCTTGACCAGAGCATGTTGGACAAGTTTGTTGTACAGCAAACAGCCCTTGACGCATTTGCACTTGACCATGGCCATGACAAGTTGAACAGGTTTTTGCACTGGTGCCTTTTTTAGCGCCACTGCCATCACAAGGCTCACAGCTGACAAAGGTAGGCACTTTGATTTCTAAGGTTTTACCTTTAACCGCTTCTTCAAGACTAAGGTCAAGATTGTAGCGTAAATCGCTGCCACGACGTTGACGAGATTGACCGCCACGACCGCGACCACCGCCGCCAAAAATGTCACCAAAAATATCACCAAAGGCATCGCCAAAGTCCTGACCACCGCCAAAACCACCGCCGCCACCATGGCCACCTTGTTCAAACGCTGCATGACCGTATTGATCATACGCCGCGCGTTTTTGATCATCGTTTAATATTTCATAAGCTTCTTTAACTTCTTTAAACTGTTCTTCTTTTGATTTATCACCTTGTGTTCTATCTGGGTGATATTTCATTGCTAAACGTTTGTAAGCTTTTTTGATATCGCGCTCAGCTGCATCTTTTGACACACCTAGCACTTCATAATAATCGCGTTTTGACATAGGTTTATTTCTTTACTTCAAATTGGTGGATACTAATTTGTTTAACTTCTTACTTAGACGCTTCAAAAAACTGCTTTAAAACATTAAAAATCCAAGCAAATTACCATCGTGTATTAACTAACATTTCATTACTATTTGACATAATAAAGCGCCGATGGCTATCGACGCTTTAATTGTTTGAACTCAACAACAAAGTTTAACCTTTAAATTGTTACTGTATCGTTCTAGAGCAAGACAGACACGCGGAGCATACAAAGGTATGTCAGCATGTCCAACGCTGCTATTGAGCGATACAGAGACAATCAAACAATTAACTACTTGTCGTCTTTAACCTCTTCAAACTCAGCATCAACAACATCATCACCGCCTGCTGAATCAGCTTCAGGAGCTTCTCCTTCAGGTGCGCCATTTTGTGCTTGTGCTTTCGCTTGAGCAATTTCCATTAACTTAGCTGAAGCTTCTATAACGGCTTGAGATTTAGCATCAATTTCTTCTTTGCTATCACCTTTAAGGGCAACTTCAAGTTCAGATAATGCTGCTTCAATTTTCTCTTTGTCTTCGCTTGGTAAGTCGTCACCCGCTTCTTCAATTTGCTTACGTGTTGCGTGCACCATGCCATCAGCTTGGTTACGCGCTTGAACAAGCTCTTCAAATTTTGCATCTTCGTCAGCATTTGCTTCTGCGTCGCGTACCATTTGTTCAACTTCATCATCTGATAAACCAGAAGAAGCTTTAATGGTAATTTTTTGCTCTTTACCAGTGTTCTTATCTTTTGCCGTTACGTGCAAGATACCATCAGCATCTAAATCGAAAGTTACTTCAATTTGTGGTGTGCCACGTGGTGCTGGGTCAATACCTTCAAGGTTAAACTGACCTAAAGATTTGTTTGCTGAAGCTTGCTTACGCTCACCTTGCACAACATGTACAGTCACAGCAGCTTGGTTATCGTCAGCCGTTGAGAATGTTTGAGACTGCTTAGTTGGGATAGTGGTGTTTTTGTCGATAACTTTCGTCATCACGCCGCCCATAGTCTCAATACCTAATGATAATGGCGTAACATCTAAAAGAAGTACGTCAGTTACATCACCAGAAAGTACACCCGCTTGAATCGCAGCGCCGGCAGCTACAGCTTCATCAGGGTTAACATCTTTACGTGGCTCTTTACCGAAAAATTCAGTAACAACTTTTTGTACCATTGGCATACGTGTTTGACCACCAACCAAGATAACATCGTTTACATCACTGATTGAAAGGTCTGCATCTTTAAGCGCTTGTTTAAGCGGCTCTAGGGTTGCTTTAACCATGTCTTCAACTAAAGACTCTAACTTAGCACGTGTTACTTTGATGTTCATGTGCTTAGGGCCTGAACCGTCAGCAGTGATGTACGGTAAGTTAACGTCTGTTTGTTGTGCAGAAGAAAGTTCACATTTCGCTTTCTCAGCTGCTTCTTTCAAACGTTGCATTGCTAATGGATCTTGCGTTAAGTCCATGCCTTGATCTTTTTTGAATTCAGCGACTAGGTAATTGATTAAACGGTTATCAAAATCTTCACCACCTAAGTGAGTGTCGCCGTTTGTCGCAAGTACTTCGAATGTGTGCTCGCCTTCAACTTCATCAATTTCGATGATAGAGATATCAAATGTACCACCGCCTAAATCGTATACCGCAACAACTTTGTCGCCTTCTTGCTTGTCCATGCCGTAAGCAAGAGCAGCAGCCGTTGGCTCGTTGATAATGCGCTTAACATCAAGACCGGCAATACGACCTGCATCTTTAGTTGCTTGACGTTGTGAATCGTTAAAGTAAGCCGGAACAGTAATTACTGCTTCAGTTACTTTTTCGCCTAAATAATCTTCGGCTGTTTTTTTCATTTTTGCTAATACTTCAGCAGAAACTTGTGGAGGTGCGATATTTTTATCACGTGCCGTAACCCAAGCATCACCGTTGTCAGCTTTAACAATGCCAAATGGCATAATTTTAATATCGCGTTGAACTTCTTCATCTTCAAAGCGACGACCAATTAAGCGCTTAATAGCGAATAAGGTGTTTTTAGGGTTAGTCACAGACTGGCGCTTAGCTGGTTGACCAACTAATGTTTCGCCTTCTTCGGTGTAAGCAATGATTGATGGCGTTGTACGATCGCCTTCAGCATTTTCAATTACACGTGCTTTACCACCATCTAGTACAGCAACACAAGAGTTTGTTGTCCCTAGGTCAATACCAATAATTTTGCCCATCTTTAGGATCTCCGAATACTTATAATGTTAAAAATAAAGATTAAATCTTTCGATGAACAGTTAGTGGGGGCAGGAAAAAGTCTTTTCAACTATTTTTATCGAAAAAAACTAAAAAATGTTAAATTTTATTTCTGCCACTCTTTATTAAAACCAATTAAGCAGATTAATAATCTCGTTCTAGACAAAAAAAAGGCATAAAAAAACCAGACATTGGTCTGGTTTTTATTTTCTCTTCAACAAGTGTTAAGCCGTAGCATCGACACTTGGCTTAGCTTTTGACACCATCACCATTGCAGGGCGAATTAAGCGGCCGTTTAGCTCATAGCCTTTTTGCATTACCGCAATAACGGTATTAGCAGCAACACCTTCAACTTCTTGCATTGACATTGCTTGATGTAATTCAGGGTTGAATGGTTGATCTTGTGGATCAATCGCTTTAATCGCGAATTTTTCTAAAGACGCTAATAAACCTTGGTAAGTTAATTCAATACCTTCAATAATGCCGGTATTACGCTCATCATCACGGTCGATGCTTTGTAACGCACGCTCGAGATTATCAACGGTAGTTAACATTTCAGCAGCAAATTTCTCTAAAGCAAATTTACGTGCCTTTTCAACATCTTGCGCAGCACGACGACGAACATTATCAACTTCAGCTTTTGCACGGATCACTGAATCTTTTTGATCCGCTACCGTAGACTTAGCTGCAGCTAATGCTAACTCAAGCTCATTAATTTTTTCTTGTTCTTCACTCAAAACTTCGTGAGCATGCTCATGTTGCACTTCCACTTGTTCTTCAGCTTGCTCAATAATTTCAGCGGCTAATTTATCTGCTGCTATCTCTTCAGCACTTTTATTTTCTGTTGACTCGTTGGCCATGAAAAACTCCAAAATAGATCTTAAATTTCAAAATAGGAAAAACACAATACTGCTAATTATGGGGGTTTGTTTTTATGATTCAAGCACAAAAGTGAATCATTTGGGAAAAAGTCAACTTTACAAGCGAGTAAAATAGCGCGAAACTGCTGATAGTCCTCAATTACATTCCATATTATATAAGCACTGTATGAGTAATTTATACCAAACCATTGGCTTAATCGGAAAACCTAATCATGAAGGTGCCACCGCTACTATAGAAGCTTTACAACAGTATTTATCTGAACAAGGCTATCGAGTGTTAGTAGAAAACTCCGTTGCCCAATCGATTGATATTGACGGTATCACTACAGCATCGCTTACCAGAATTGGTGAACAAGCCGATCTTGCTATCGTTATTGGCGGCGATGGTTATATGCTTGGCGCTGCACGTGTTCTGTCTTGCTATAACGTCGGTGTTATCGGCGTAAACCGTGGCAACTTAGGCTTTCTTACGGATTTGTCACCTGATGACTTAATAACCCCACTAGAAGCTATTTTAAAAGGTAAGTCACGTGCGGAGCAACGCTTTATTATCGAAGCCGAAGTGTATCGTCATGGCAAACTTAAAAGCTCAAACAGTGCGGTAAACGAAGCGGTATTACATGCGGGTAAAGTCGCCAACATGATAGAGTTTGAAGTGTATATTGATGATTGCTTTATGTTCAGTCAACGCTCTGACGGTTTGATAGTTTCAACGCCTACCGGCTCAACCGCGTATTCAATGTCAGCCGGTGGTCCTATTTTAACACCAAATTTAAACGCGCTGTCATTAGTGCCAATGTTTCCTCATACCTTAACCAGTCGCCCTATTGTGGTTGACGGTAACAGCGAAATTAAATTAAAGCTGGCCAATGAAAACTATGAAAATTTACAAGTCAGCTGCGACGGCCATGTTATTTTAGCGGTAATGCCTGGTGATGAAGTTATCATTAAAAAAAGCGAGTTCACTTTACGCTTAATTCATCCTTTAGATCACGACTACTTTAATGTCTTACGAAATAAACTCGGTTGGGGTAACAAACTCTACTAATTTTCTGTAACGTGCCATAATCTGACGACGGTTATTCACGATTAATTGATCTATGGTATTTTCTTCTCCAACCTTTGTGCGATAAATACCGTCTTTCCAACGCTTCCAATCAGGAGTAAGTGTTTGTGCGCCTGGTAATATGACTTTCAGCCCTTCCTCTGCTTTATAGGTTACTGGATAAAGCTCAGTGCCACTATCAGCGGGTGTGAAAGTGATCGGTTCTTTCAAACGATACACGCCCGCTGAAATAATTACTTCGCAAGACTCGACACCAAGCTTACCTGACTGGCGCAGTAGATCACGCGCGGCTGTAATGCTGGCAACCGGATGCGCTTTAGTGCCCGCATTAGAGTCGACACCGTGCGGTTAGACATAAACGTCACGCGCCTGCAAAATCGGTGCTGCCAATAACATGGCTGTTGCAGCCATGAATAAGTATATATTGTGTTGGTTCATACTATTTTCATACCTATTAAGTTATACCAGTAGTACATCATTTCAATGTATTCAGGGGTTAAAAAGCGACTAACCTACGCATATAATTTGAATAAATTTGATGGATGAATTCCACCAACTGTGTCTATCAGATATATCAAGTAAATGGTAGTTGGGCATAAGTGCCATCATTGATATTGACTGCTATACCATTGACTCTCCATTCTAGGCATTGAACTTAAGCCATGCATAAATGTGCAATAAGAAAGAGCTCTAGGCTGATTCATAAGACGAGCAGTCGAGTTACCACCTCAAAGGTTATACTACATATAAATAAACAGAAGATATATATTGCTGAAATTAAATTAAACTGAGGATTTAAACAACAATATATATGTATAATTTTCCTATGCTTATTTTTACTTTTTCAAACTATAAGCCAAAATATATAAATTAAATTACAAACATAGCTTGAAAAAAAACCAGATACTGTATAAATTAACAGTATCTGGTTTTTTTGGTTATTACACGTTAATCGCACATCAGTGCGATAAAAATAGTGAGACAACTATGTTATTGCAACTCAACATTCAAAATTTTGCCATTGTGCGTTCACTCGACATTGATTGGCAACAAGGCATGACCACCATTACTGGTGAAACCGGTGCCGGTAAATCGATTGCCATTGACGCCTTAGGCCTTTGCTTAGGCGATCGCGCCGTAACCAATGTTGTCAGACCTAACTGTAAAAAAGCTGAACTGGCCGCCACCTTCGATACTGCCGATAATAAGTTCGCAAAAAAGTGGTTAAAAAAACACGACATGTTGCTCGACAATGAATGTATTCTTCGTCGGGTAATTTCTGCTGAAGGCCGATCAAAAGCTTATATTAATGGTAGCCAAGTACCATTAGCACAATTAAAAGAAATTGGGCAATTACTGATTAATATTCATGGTCAACATGACCATCAGCTAATTGTAAAAGCACACGAACAACGAAATATTCTTGATGCTTATGCCAGCCATCAACATTTACTTGATGCGGTAAAGTATTATTATCATCAATGGCGTGAACTTAGCCAAGAAGCTAAACTATTGCAAGAAAGCAAGCTACAGCGTGAAGCCAAACAACAATTACTTCAATATCAAGTCGATGAACTGAATGAGTTTTCATTGCAGCCTGATGAATTTGAAAGCTTAGAAGTTGATTATCAGCGCCAAAGCAATGGCCAACATATATTAAGCCAAACGTTAATCGCTGTGCAGCAATTATCAGAGGATGAACAGTTTAACGTGGTTGATGGTTTACGCCACAGTAGCGAACAAATCGCATCCTTAGGTAACTACGACCCTGCTTTAAAAGCTATAGCCGAGCAGCTAAACGAAGCCTTGATTCAAGTTGAAGACGCCAGCCAAGAAATCAAACATTATTACGAATGTCTTGAACTAGACCCGCAAGCTTATTCGTTAATTGAAGAACGTTATTCTACAGCGGTGTTATTGGCGAAAAAGCACCAAGTGGCGCCTAATGCCTTGGCTGACTTCCATCAACAACTATTACAAGAGTTAGCATTATTTAGCTCTGATGAAACACGCTTAGTACAAATTAATGATGATATCGATGCGGCAAAACAAAAATATCAAGAAGCCGCACAGTCATTGTCAGAGTCAAGAAGTAAAGCCGCGGTAAAACTCAGTAAACTGATCAGTAAAAGTATGGCGGAGTTAAATATGCCACACGGCAAGTTTTTCATCGACATCTACCAAGATAAAAATCAAAGTTTATCGGTGAATGGTAACGACAGTGTTAGCTACCTTGCCAGTTTAAATCCAGGACAAGCTCTCGAAGCGATGAATAAAGTTGCTTCAGGTGGTGAGCTTTCTCGAATAAGTTTAGCCATGCAAGTAATTCTCGCCGATAAAATTATTACCCCAACCTTGATATTCGATGAAGTTGACGTGGGTATTAGTGGTCCTACCGCTGCAATGGTCGGTAAAAAATTACAACAACTGGCTAAAAACACTCAAGTGATTTGTGTTACTCATCTCCCGCAAGTTGCCAGCAAAGGCCATCAACAGCTTTTTGTGGCAAAATTAACTGACGGAGAACACACAGAAACCACAGTGACGGAACTTTCTAGCGATGGCCGCGTCCAAGAAATTGCCCGTTTGCTCGCCGGTGATAAAATTACCGAAAATAGCTTGGCCAACGCGCAAGAATTACTTGCCGGATAAAGCAAATTGCAGCAAGCGGGTGAAATAAACTAAAAATTATTTTGTATCTCTTAGCCCGCTTCGCTATTATCCCCGTTCAAACTAAAAAGGATAAATATAATTACCATGTTGTTTCGAGTATTAGCTATTGTTATCGCCCTATCTGTTTCAGCCTGTTCAAGCTGGGTTTATCGCATCGATATTCCACAAGGTAACTATCTAGAACAAAAAGACATTGATAAACTTCAAATTGGCATGACAAAAGAGCAAGTTAAATTTGTCTTAGGTAGCCCAGTAGTTGAAGACACCTTCAACAAAAACATTTGGCACTATGTTTATCGTTTTAAGTCGGGTAAAAGTGAAGAATTTGACGCAAAAAAACAATTTACTATCACCTTTGATGATAATAAAGTTGTTAATGCTGAAGGTGATTTTGAATTACCTGAAAGTTATTATGTACCTATGATTAACTAGATTGAATCATTAGTTAAACAAAAGTTCTCAGTGAACATTGTCACTCTTTAAAGTCAGTTTAAGTGTGAGATAAAGTTCAAATTGAATATAAAGCATGGCTATTTATAGCCATGCTTTTTTATTAGCAGATTATCGTGAAGTAAAAGTTTCGTTATGAGGATTCGCCCGCCTTGCTTCTACGTGGATCAACTCGACCACCGGTAATTTTGTCTGCACGCCCTTCCTCTTTCGCCTTTTCCGCTCTGCGCTTACGTACTTCTTTAGGATCAGCAAGTAAGGGGCGGTAAACCTCAATACGATCTAAATCCTTGACCATATCGGTTAACTTCGCCGCACGATTCCAAATGCCAACATTATTAACCGCTAGGTCTATCTCGGGAAACTCTTCAATAATGCCTGACGATAAAATCGCTTGTTCTATGGTTGTATTAGACCCAACCTGACAACTGATAATTTCCTGTCGTGTTGGTGTGCCATAAACCACTTCAATAGTTAGCTGTTCTAATACGTCATTATCTTCATTCATCACATCTTCACTCATACTAAGTTAAAGCTTTATTGTACTTATTTAACAGGTGCTAACCGTATACTTCTTTAGCTCGCTGCGTAAAAGCTTGTACCATATTATTGGCTAAATGATTAAACACACGGCCAAAGGCTAAATCAAACATTTTATTAGAAAACTCATAATCTAAATTCAATTCAATTTTACAAGCGTCATCAGACAACGCCTTTAATTGCCAACCACCAACCAACTGCTTAAATGGTCCATCAACTAAATTCATTTTTACTTCTTGATTGTTGACCAAAATATTTTCCGTGGTAAACCACTTTTTTAAACCACCTTTAGATACCAACAACGCTGCAGTCATCGAGTGATCATCTTGGGCAATAATTTTACTATCACTACAGTCTGGTAAAAATTTTGGGTAGGCAAGCACATCATTAATTAAATAATACATATCTTCTACACTGTGCATCACTAATGCACTACGGCTTATTTTTGGCATTCACCCTCCAATTCTCAAGGGCGCTATCATAGCAAATATCTTTAAAAAACACATTATTGGCAAAAATGATAAATAAGCCATTTAAATAACAACAATACTCCGTATAATGTTGGCGATTGCTATTTTTGGTAGTAAACAGAATGGAAATATAATGGCAAAGAAAAAAAAATCAACAAACAGTAATACTATTGCCCTGAATAAGAAAGCGCGTCACAACTATAACTTAACCGACAAATTTGAAGCCGGTATGAGTTTGCAAGGTTGGGAAATTAAAAGCATACGCAGTGGTAAGGTCAATATCTCTGACTGTTATGTTTTTGTAAAAGACCGCGAGGCTTATTTAGTCGGTGCAGAAATTATGCCGCTGAACGCCGCATCAAGTCACGTTGTGTGTGATCCTAACCGTTCGCGCAAGCTGCTGCTAAATCGTCGAGAGCTGGATGTGCTTGCTGGTGCCGTTGACCGTGAAGGCTACTCACTCATTGCCACCGCAATGTATTGGAAAGCCTGTTGGGTGAAACTAGAGTTCTATCTAGGTAAAGGTAAAAAGGATCATGACAAGCGCGCTGATATAAAAGATCGTGAATGGGCTGTTGATAAAGGCCGTATCATGAAAAATAAAAACTTAGAGCGATAACTGGTTAAAAAATACCACGTTGTCTATTTAAACTAAGCGCTGTACAATACGTTTTATAGGCTAACATTAGCTTATAGAAAAAGAGTTAAACTTTGGGGCGGATCTAGGATTCGACAAGATTCACGAAACCCAAGGTGCATGCCGAGGGGCGGTTGGCCTCGTAAAAAGCCGCAAAACTATAATTGCAAACGACGAAACGTTCGCACTAGCCGCTTAGGCTAGCCATCGCCTCAAAAATTCTCCTATTGTTTAGAGGATCGATGGTCACCCCAAATAGGATAGCGAGGGAAGCACGCTTAAGGCTGAACCGCGAAATAGTATTAAGCTCACCATGACGAAGCCTGTCGGTTGGCGTCTAATTGGTTAAACAAATAATCGACTAAGCATGTAGTACCGAGGATGTAGGTTTTTTGGACGGGGGTTCGATTCCCCCCCGCTCCACCACATAATGAACTAAAGACGTCCTAGAGCGTCTTTTTTTCGTTTAAAATCAACGTTTAAGTATATAAACCAAGCCCCTCCTGTCCAGCCTAGATTGATAGTGACCATACATTTTAGTACCATAGATAGTACCTAAGAATAAAAACCCATTTATTTGTGGTACTAATATGGAGATCACAATGGCTAGAATCACTAGGCCTTTAACGAATACTGAAGTAGATAAGGCTAAGCCTCAAACTAAAATATGTAGTTTATTTGATGGTGGAGGCCTAGAGCTAAAAATAAATCCTTCAGGTACTAAGAAATGGATTTTCAAATACTACAAGCCATCTGACATGAAGCGCACCAACCTAACGTTTGGTGTATACCCTGACGTTTCATTAGCTCATGCTCGAAAACTTAGAGCTGAAGCAAAAGAGCTACTTGCTAAAAATATTGATCCAAAAGAAGACAAAGATAGTTTAGCAAACCAAAAAAAAGAACGAGTAGAAAGCACCTTGCAAAGTGTTGCTTCAAAATGGTTTGAGCTTAAAAAGACCGAAGTGACACCAAATTATGCGATTGATATCTGGCGTTCTCTTGAGTTGCATGTTTTCTCAGATATTGGCAAATATCCCATTTCAGAAATAACAGCCCCTATTGCCATTAAAGCCGTTACGCCTATTGCGGCAAAAGGTAGCCTAGAAACTGTTAAGAGAATTAATCAACGTCTAAATGAAATCATGAACTATGCGGTTAATACAGGTGTTATACACTCTAACCCTTTAACTGGAATCAAGGCAGCGTTCGAAAAACCTAAAAAACAGCACATGCCAACTATCAAACCTGACGAACTGCCTATGTTCATGAAAGCGTTAAGTATTGCCAGTATCAAGATTGTTACCAGGCATTTAATTGAATGGCAATTACACACGATGGTTAGACCAGGTGAAGCAGTAAAGGCTCGATGGGCTGAAATTAACTTCACTGAAAAGCTTTGGAATATTCCAGCTGAAACAATGAAGAAAAAGCGTCCTCACTCAGTTCCGCTTTCAGATCAAGTATTGAGCCTACTTGAATCGATAAGGCCTATCAGTGGCCACAGAGAATATATATTTCCCGCAGATAGAAACCCTAGAAGCCACGCCAGCGAATCAACAGCAAACGCAGCAATTAAAAGAATGGGCTACAAAGCAAAGTTAGTCGCTCATGGCCTACGTTCTGTCGCTAGTACGACGCTTAACGAACAAGGCTTTGATGCTGACGTAATTGAATCTGCTCTAGCCCACGTTGATAGTAATGAAGTCAGGCGTGCTTATAACCGCGCCGATTATTTAAAGCGCAGAGCTTCAATGATGGTTTGGTGGTCAGAGCATATTGAAAAGTGTGCGACAGGTAGCTTTTCGTTATCAGGAACAAAATTATTGAAGGCTATTTAATATCTTTTTGACCAATCCCATCCAATCCAGAATAAAAGCACTGGATAAATAAACAGACCAAAGATAGAATACTAGCCAATCAATTCTAGGGTAGCTCCCGAACAAGCGGTAACCTCACCGCCTTGACTTGGTGCTTTCACTTGAGGTTTTGTATTGAGGGATTCAAGATGCATATTAGCAATGGGGAACCATTCATTTCACTTGAAACAGCGGCAAACTGTTTTGATGAGTTTGCACTGTTAAGTGATAAAAATAAATATATAGAACATATTGCTAATGAATTGGATTTATATACCTATGTTTTTGATATTTGTAAAGTTAGTGCTAGCGATGGAGCAGGCACAACACTAACTCGAAAGATATCGGGTATGTGCAAAGTCGGTTTTGATTACGGAGGAGAGTGGCAGGATAAGATTAAGGTAAGATTAGAGTTGTGTCACTTTTCGAGTGTCCAAAACCAAAACCTTATAGGTTATTCGATAACCCCTATAGACCACCATATTACTCTCCACAATTATTTAGCTTGTAGCAAAATATACTTACCTGATTTTATTATTTATGCGAAAGAAGTTGGTATTGATTTAAACGTTGCTTTTGTAGAGGCAATAATTAGTGATGACAGTACATTTCGTGAGTTAAAAAGGTTATCTAAAATTGCCCCTGATGGTAACTTCAACCTCAAACAAGCTGCTAATAAATATTTGAAGTACTGTGACGGAATACTTGAAGAAACAATAATAGCTGCTTGTGAGCTAGCTAGTGCTCGATATGATACGGTTAATCAGCAAACCAACCCCCGAGAAGAAATAGCAAGAGAAAAGCTTAATGATATATCCGAATTTTTTAGCGATACTAAAGTCACTAATGAAACCATAGAGCAATTTAAAAAAACATTGCCTGACGTATGGCAAGAAGCTTTATTTAGCAAACCAAGTAGAGTGATTGAAGATTTAAAAAATAACAACATAGACAGTAATTTTTTATCCACCAGGGAAAAGGATAATCTCTATAAAACTATAGGCTTGTTGTCACTGGCTATTGCAAAAAAGAACCCAAACCGATTTGGTGATATAAATAATATAAATGCTAATCAAATTTATAAAACGTTACTAGAGTTTCTTCCTTTAGAGCCTATAGGGTTAGGTGATAAAACAGTAAGAACAAAGGTAAAACAAGGCGTTGAACTATTAAGGGATGCCTAAATATCATTTGGTAACTACCAATCCTAATTACTAATTGCCAACTGTTTATCAGTAATTACCACACCATTTTTAATAGCCCTTCAAAATACCCTCAGTTAATCCAATCGAAAACAACTGAGGCGAACCATGAAACATACTGTACAAACCCCAAAGTCAATTAATGTACAAACACCCGACTTACAAATAATCCGCAGACCGCAGGCACTTACAATGCTTGGCATATCTAAGAGTAACTTCCATAACAAGATAAATGCCGGTCTATTACCAGCAGCTATAACACTTGGTGCAAACTCTAAGGGATATTTTAAGCATGAGGTAACAGCAGTTTTAATAGCCATGGCTACCGATAAGAGCCAAGAGGAAATCAAAGCACTAGTAAAGTCTTTAATCACCCAACGCCAGCATCTAGGGAGTTAATGATCATATGACCATAGTCCAAATTAACCGCAGACAGCAAAGTGAAGTCATAGATACTGAAGCGGTAGGCGAGCACTTAGCAAAGTTGATTATTAGCCATTCATTTGATCCTTATTCAAATCAAATAGTAAACCAAGCAATTACCCTACTAGAGTGTTTGGACGAGTTGTTATCTCAACGTGCCAATAGAGAAGGGCTTAACGATGAACAATAAAAAACCCGAGCAAACTAACAACAGTGTTAATTATGCTAAAGCTCAAAAATCATAACGTTGTCAGCGACTCAAGCTTATTAGCGAAGCTACTGCATAAAGGTGACGAGCTTGATATTGTTCAAGGCAAGCTACTTATTAAACCTAGTAGTGGCCTTGCAGTGCCCCTGAGCTGGTTAAAGCAGAATGAGACGTTGCTAATCAATGAAATTTGCTGCTTATTTAACATAGTTCCACTTCGTTATATTAGTTACACAACCGGTCGTTATGGCGCTAAAAAAAGCCAAGGCATAACACTTCAATTTTGTAACTTAAAGACAGGTGAAGATGCGTACATAATTTATAACGCTAGCCTAGAAAGAAGTCGAACTAATAATAACGCCAAAAAAGGAGACCCATTGCCAGGTAAGCAGTTTATTGTTGGCGAAAGAAGCGGTTTATATAAGTTTTGGCTCTCTACTGGGTTGCCTTTACCTAGATCAGCGTCCAAATTTTATGAATGTATGGGGAAGTTAAAGCCACTAGTATTTACAAGTGCGATAGACTTCAATAACAGGATCACAGATAAAAAACTACCGCTACTCGATATAAACTTTCACGAACTATTAGACAGACACAGAGTAGCTTTAACCGGTCAACAAAACGATGAGTTAACCGCTAAGCCGCCGCTAATTTTTCGCCAATACACCGCTAAGCAACCGCTAAGTTTTCCCGCTAAGGATATCGAGCATAAGCATACACATAATGGGCTAGCAGCAAATCAAAGTACGTGTACTTCAAAGTACGGTAATACGGTTATAAGGAAGGAGGTTTTAAGTACAGGGGTTGCTTTAAATAACACACCTATTAACAATAGTAATAATAAAAGTGTAGATGAAAATTTACATGAAAAAAAATTACACAAAAAACGTCCTGAAGAACAAACGGCCGATGAATGGCTAGAAGATTGGGAGCGCGCGTTTACACCAGAAGAATTTGACGAAGTGATGACTGACTTTAGCAAATAAGAGCCTGTAACAGGTATTGTTACAGGGTCCATAATCAGACCAATAACGTTGGTAAGCAGCCTTCATGGCGACGCTGAATTTTCGCGACATCTTTAGCTATGACTTCATTACCGGTTAAAATAGCCGCCAACATTGCCGTCATAGACAGCAATCCATTCGATGATTTAATAATATCTTTTATTAGTTGTTCAGGATAACCGGCACCATGGCGCTGTAATGCGTGAACACCACCGTGAACGTATGAATTCAACGCTTTCCATTGTAAGTCTCTAAATTCGGTTAGCATTAATACCGCCTTCTCTGGCGCTTTGCCACTCAACGCTTTAATCATTTCGCTGTTACTTGGTTTTTGGTCAGCATTTTGCGAGAGTTCGCTTAACGTTTTCATGGTATTTTCAATTTTTGAATCACTAGCTGCATAAAGTAGCCACATAGCTCGTGCAAGTGCCTCAAACTGCGAACGAATAATACAAATCGCTGAAGTATAATTGCCACACATAGCTAATTGCCGCGTGCTACTGCTATGCTCTAAGGCAACTAAACACATAATCCAACTTGAAGTAATACGCTTACTATCATCGACTGGCCCATAGTCGAATATACGGCTAAATTCACTGCTAAGGGCTTCTGACTTTTCTAATAATTCGTCCACAATTAACTCATTTAAGTAATAGGAGTGTTAACAACCAGCAGGCTTAGTTTTCTCTGCTTTCCCTGACTTCATCCCAAGACCAACTTCTCTGAAATCAAACATATTCATATCAAAACTCGAAATTGTAACTTGATGCGAGCCGTGTACGTGGGTAATTAACTTGTCATATTTTTCTTTGTAGGGCGCTTTTGCTACAGACCCACCAAACTCTCCTGTATTAACCAAGACCACGTGTTGATACATATGGTAATAAAGTGAATCGACCATGGAGTCAAAAGTAGCTACATCCTTATTCAATGCAGGTACAATAAAAGCATCAGACTTATCTTTGAGATCAGCGCTTAATTTAATGTCGGTTGCGTCATAACAGATAGCGCCTGTTAATTTAAATCCAGGCTCATTTGGAAATGCAGGGTGAATTAACTCAACAAATAATTGATAAGGTCTCCAAGGCATAGCATGATCTTTTTCATCGGCCATCATATGTTGTTTACCTTGCAAGCGACGAATAAATTGTCGCCCATTATTTTGCTTGTTGGGTATCAACCACATGCCAACGTTATTAGGACCTTTAATACCGTTTAATTCAATGAATGTTAAGCCTGTAAAGATCATCGCTCCTGTTTTATCTACTAATCGCTCTAAAATATCGACATCTTCAATATTTACAGAGAGTTCAGGCCAAACAATTAGATCAATATCTGCTTTTTTATATTTATCATCATCAATACTATTTTGGCTATTAATTTTATGAAGTATTAACTCTGCAACACTTGCTACATGCCGACGGTGCCGAGCTCTATATTGAAGACTATCAAGTAATAAACCGTGAGCTTGAAAATCGCCTTTAAGCGGCAACAAAGCCTGTACCATCACAACTTTAAAGTCTTTTTTATCTTTGTTCCAACCTAAGTCAATTCGTTGCACATAACCTGGTATGCCTGATAACTGGCAGAAAAATATCTTCTGCTGAACAATTCTATTTTTAATTAACTTATGCAGCGATGTTAAATCCCAGTTAGACGGCCATTCCTCGTAAGTATCATTTAATTGAATGCCAGGCCACTGAAGTAATCTAAATAACAAACAAGAAAGCCAATCACTCATTGGTGCTGTATCACCATTTAGTGCTTCGGGTGAATGCATCATACCCAACTGACGTTTTACAAAACTGGTTTTAATTCCCGAATATTTAGTATTATCTCTATATGTAAAGTGACTAGAAGACCAATCAAGTTTGCCAAGAAGGCATGAACGTATAAAAATGCCTATTCGGTACAACGGTTTATGCTCTTTACTTACCCATTTAGGTATTGGGTATAAACCTTTTTCATCAAGCCAGGTAGGAGTAAATAAAAGCTCAACGTCTAAACTTTGAAGCTTCGTCCAATCATCACACTTTATTTTACTGTTATTAATATCAATGACTTTTTCAAAGTGATTGTCATTTTCTATTGCTTGCTCTAATACCGTATCAAGTAATTTAAGTATGCCATTTTCATGGGCAAAGGGGTTATCGGTTCGTTTAACAAGACCTAATAATGAAACTTCGTTAGTTAATTCAGCTAGCTTTCCTTTAATAGGTTGTTGATAAAACCCAGTACTTTCAATTAAATCACGATGGTTCTTAACCCAGTTAAGGCTTTGCGCATTTGCATATTTAATAAGGCTCCAAAAAAGCTCGGGGGATTCAGACGAAACCACCTTAATGAACTGTTTAAATATTGATGTTTGTGTATCTTGCTTTTCTAACAAGCAAGATACGGCTCTTACAACTGCCGATTTATCTATCGCCAACTGAAAAGAAAGTATCGAATTACAAATCAAATCAATACTGTCTAACTTAGATGATATATTCCGATAACCTTTCATCATTTTTGTGATGATATTAAAGTTCTGATCATTTGTATCTTTATCTAGCGGAGAGTCGTTTCTAACTAAGCAAAAAAACCTGGCTTGATTACCTAGACTTGTATTGGTCAGTGTTGAGTTCCCAATAATATCAATGGCTACATTTTGTAAATACTCATAAAACGGCCCAACATTGCTGTGTGCTGGCAAAGCCCATTTATCTTTAGCATGCACCACCGTTGCGGCATGCCTGAAAATTTCGCTCATGCTGTAACGGGCTATGTATTCTTCTTTCCCGCCCCTTTGTAATACTAGTTTAAGCTGTTCAATGATGGGCTGAATAAAGCTTTTATTCGGGAAAAACTCTATCCCTTTTTTGAGCAACAAAGTAAGTGAAGGATCTTTACTCCAAGCGGCAATAAACTTTCTTGCCATGTGCTCTTGAAGGTAATCCCAACTGCCAGGTATAGGATCACCTACCTCATTTACCTCTTGAGCTACCATACTGCGTTTTTGCTTAAGTAATGTATGGATTTTATTAGCACAAAAACGCAATAGCGTATCGCCACGAACGTCTTGAACTGGTTTTTCAATGGTTGCTAATGGATTATTATTTTCACTGGTATCGTTACCTTCACTAAGCTGTGTCGCCAGAGTGACTAACCCTTCTAAATGCCCTAAATGTTCATCTATTTCATTAAGTGAAATAGGACCACTGACTTTATTTTGAATATCATTGAGTTTGGATGAAATACCGCCATTTTTTGGTTTAAACAATTCAACGTGTGTTTTCTTATCATTTAATTTAAGCCCTATTTTCGCAAGTTCATCACCTATATATTTTTCGATAAACGTTTTAACATCACCTTGGCTTTCTCCATTTTTAGCCACAACAATTAATCGCATGTCATCGACATAACGACAATAATCAGCTAAGACTAAATTAGAGTCTTTAAAGCTTTGGCCAATCTGCTGGGCAAGACAGTGGTCAAAATCAAGCAAGTAAATGTTAGCAAAAAAACCACCTGCGACTAAGCCCTGAGGAATGCCTTCAGGTATCTCAGGAACATCTTTACTAGCACAAACCTTTTTGTAAACAGCAGGACTATATTTATCCCATTGCCAATCTTTAAAAGCGAGTAATAACCTAGCTAATAATGGGTCATCATTAGCTGTAAGGGTTTTAATTTTTTCAATTAAAGTATCTCTATTGATTAAATCAAAAAATTTAGCGAGATCTAAATGAATTTCATAGACCCTTTCGCTAGAAGTTTTATACCTAGAGGCCAAACCACCAAAATGAAGTGTACGAGTAAGAAACTTTCGATAGTCAGCGTAGAACTTACTGTATGTAGTACTATTACCCCACGAAAATTGAGCTTTATCATCACTGAACTGGCAATAAAGGCGATTACCATAATTAACAACATTCTTTTCATGTACATTATTAAAGTCTGTTAAAGCATCACCCTGCATTGTTTCAACTTGGTTGGCCAAACACATCATCAACGAAGTTAGAATAGTTTGTTCTGCTATTGATATATGAGCAAGTGGCCTTAAGCCTTTTACTTTACCGTCAGCATCACCGACTGGTTGCCATCGGTGTGATATCCCTTTTAGCCGTTCAATATCAGCAGGATCATTACCTGTCAGTTCAAGAGCACCAAATACACCCACTTCGTGAAATTCCCATTGAGAAGTTTTAGGAGCGGGTACAAGTTTAAGTTGTTCAAACGAAAATTCTTTTTTCTCGTAATTAATTTTCCACTCAGCTAACTTGGTTTCAAGATCGATGATAGTACGGTCTAATTCAAACGTATCGGCATACCAGTTAGTTAATCTGATATGTTGATTAGCCTTTTTCCAAGCCTGGGCTAAAACCACAGGGTCGGTTAAGTAATCTGCCTTAGGCTTTAATTCCTTGTACTTGTTGCTAAGTAAATTCAACGTAATATCCTTTTATTAATGTTTGTTCCAACTAACATTATCTCACTTGGGTTTATGTGTAATCACGACTAATTTAACGCATTTTCAACCACGGCATCGGCGAGGTGAAGTTGGGTGGTTTGGGCATCCGCTAGGCGGGCTTTGAGTTGCTCACACAAGGCCATCAGTTCATCAACTTTAGCGACGATGCGGTGTTGTTCGGCTAATGGTGGAACAGGAAATTCAAATTGTTCTAAAACTTTTTTACTTAAACCTTCAATTGCCATTCCTACTTGTCGTCCCCAAACAAGTTTTTGAACTAGAGGTGACTTTATTCCCAAATGCACAAACTCGCACATACTAGTTTCTAACAACCTAATAATTGTTACATGCTGACTGACATTAGCTGTAACTAGTTTTTCAGGAAAAATAGTTGAGCGCCCTAAAGAAGCGCCTGTTATATTCAATAAAACATCATTTGGAAATACATGAGTATTCTCCATTTTATGGTGCGTTTCTTCAGTTATGTAAGCCGTATCATTGAGCTTTAAGCCATCATTCCAAACATTTTGTGAACGCAAAAATATAATACCCGTATCAACATATGCACTTTTACCTCCGCGTGGTGTACTGCCAGATCCAAGCCTTGATGTTAGATTACCTAGTCTTTCAAACGCCCAACCTGTTGGCAGTTCAAACGGCTTTTCTTCGTCCGTTATCGCAGGTAATGGCTTTTGCTTTTTAATTTTCTTTTCAGCGATGAGTTGGGCTTTTTCTTCCGCTATTTTTTCGAGTAGTACACTTGCCGGTTCGTCGTTGGGGTTTTGCGGGACGAGTTTACCCATGACGGCTAGCTGTAAGATGGTTTGCTTTAACTGCTCTATGCTTGCTTCGGTGGTGAACAATACGTCAAAGTGCTCAGCGATACGTTGCCAGCTGGTTTGGAACTCTTCATTGCTATCACCGTCTGTCGATATATCGCTTGTTAAGCTTGCTAGCAGCACTTCCACTAAGGTTTGGTGTGCACTCAGGCTTTGCTCGGTTTGTTGCTCTAACTGGTCACACAAGGCCATCAGTTCATCGACTTTGGCAACGATTCTTTGTTGTTCGGCTAGTGGTGGTATAGATATAACGACTAGGTTTGCTTCATTCCTATTTAAACCAGGTTTAATGCCTTTACCCAGAGTCGTTAACCCAAGAGTATGGAACTGCTTAAAAGCAAAATCTAAATCAACTCCATTAGGTGGTGTAACGCTATATGCAACATCTGTCACCCAACAACCGTCATCTTTACTTAGGTTCAGAGCACCTGCTGAACCTTTTCTTCCGATAACAATGCATGGTCCTTGAACCGATGACTTATTATGTGAACCTACTACACCGTTAGAGCCATAAACCATGTATTCTCCTGTATCTGAACGTTTCGGTTTAGGTAAGTTATCACCGTACTCCATCAAGTACACTTCACCAAAGCGAGCTTCAGACCAGCCCTTAGGAAGTTCAAACGGTTTTTCCTCATCGGTAATTTTTGGCAATGGCTTTTGCTTTTTGATCTTCTTATCAGCGATCAATTGAGCCTTTTCTTCAGCAATTTTTTCAAGCAATACGCTAGCAGGTTCATCACTAGCATCTTGTGGTACTAATTTACCGCGTACGGCGAGCTCTAAGATCAATTCACGTAATTTTTTAATGCCGGTTAATTCGATTTTCTTATTTGAACCACGGCCGGTGGCATTGCGCTTTTTAATCGCGCTAGTCCAAACATCAATATGATCTGTGATCAGCTTTTCGACACCAGCCATTATTTCGCGCCCTGCTCTTTATTAGATAAGGCATTAGCTAAAATACCTTTAAGTTGATCGCGCAAGGCCTGAATATCGTCTTGTTGTTTCGCGTAGTCGCTCAATAGCTCTTGTGGGTCGTGGTTAATTTGCTCGCCAACATGCGGGTTTTTAATATCAAGGTTAAAGTTACGAGCAATAATCTCGTCAATGCTGACTTGCCATGCTTGTTCAGTTTCAATACGCGATGCAAAGCCGTCAGCCTCGTTACCCCACCAGTCAATTTCGGTTTGAAATTCTTCAAACTTCATTGGCTTGGTTTTGTTGTAGTTTTTAACGCCGTCAGGGTACGGGTGCTCGTAAAACCACACTTTTTCAGTTGGCTTGCCCTTAGTGAAGAAGAGTATGTTGGTTTTAATGCCGGTATACGGGTTAAACACGCCGTTAGGTAAACGTACAATCGTGTGTAGATTACATTCTTCGGTTAATAACTTTTTGATCTTAGTTTTAACGCCTTCACCAAATAAAGTGCCGTCGGGTAATACCACGGCTGCACGACCGCCACTTTTTAGAATTTCTATGATAAGTTGTAAAAATAAATCAGCCGTTTCGCGGGTACGTAAATCGGCAGGAAAGTTCTTCTCTATCCCGTCTTCTTCTGTGCCACCAAACGGTGGGTTTGTGACGATAACGTCAAGCTCATCGTCCCAGTTTGCTAACGGCTTGTTTAAGGTATTGCCGTGCTTCACTTGCACCGGTACTTCAATGCCATGCAGCAACATGTTAGTGGTACACAGTAAGTGGGGTAATTGTTTTTTCTCGACGCCATGAATTTGCTGTTGCAAGATTTGGTGATCATCAGCAGTTTTAACATAGTTGTTTTTTACGTGGTCAAACGAACAAGCCAAGAAGCCCCCCGTGCCACAGGCAGGGTCCATAATACTTTCGCCGAGCTTAGGGTCTACTCGGTCAACAATAAAGCGTGTAATCGCACGAGGGGTATAGAACTCGCCAGCATTACCGGCACTTTGTAAATCTTTTAATATTTGCTCGTATAAATCACCAAACAGGTGGCGCTCTGTCGAGTCGGTAAAGTCAATTTCGTTGAGTTTGTTGATCACTTGGCGCAGTAGTGTGCCGTTTTTCATGTAGTTAAACGCGTCGCTAAACGCTTCTTTAGCAACATAACCACGCGGGTTTAGCTTAATAGGTGCGGTGAGGTTTTTAAGATCTGGAAATAATTGGTCGTTAACAAATTCAAGAAGCTCGTCGCCCGTTATACCTTCGTTGTCAGCAGCCCAATTACGCCAAAGGTATTGCTCAGGCAACGGACATTGATAATCCGTTTGTTCAAACTCTAGTTCTTCTTCTTGTGCGTCGAATATTTTTAAGAACAGTAACCAAGACATTTGCCCTAATCGTTGAGCATCGCCGTCAACACCGGCATCTTTACGCATAATATCTTGAATGGACTTTATAACTGAACTGACTGACATGAACTTCTCTTTGTTTTATTTATTTTGTGAAGTCACGGCTGCTAAATTAGTCTATTAGCTTAGCCATGACTTTTCGTATTTGGTTGTTTTAAGTTATTTGTATCTATTAACGTTTATCTGTTTAGTTGCTTAACTCGATTTAAATGGCGTTATGCTGACTTGTTGGGCGAGTCGTATAATAGCTCTTCCAACTCAGTGATCGCATTGTTATATTTGTCTGCGCCGCCAAAGGCTTTTTTCGCTATTTCTAGCGGTCGACCAAAATCAACAATGGTATTGGCCTTTAACGCATCTTTACCTTCAATGGCTTTCACGCCGTCATCGGCATAACCATCAAGCAAGGCATTTAACACCTTTTGGGCTACGTCTGAATACTTGGTAAAGTAATTGCGCTTTTTAACGCTCTCAGCGCGCTCTTTACGCGTTAACGCCGGTTGGTCGTAAACTACGTGGCAAATAAGATCGAAAGGGTCTAAATCTTTGCTTACGTCTTGCTCTAATGCTTGCCAAATAACCCCTTCATTGGCCAGCTCATCAATAATGGCTTGCTTGCGGTCGGCATTTTGCCACTTTCGGGTAAAATCATCTAGCGAAGAAAACTGCTTTTTAATGGTGTTACGGGTGTAATCTTTAAATGACTCGGTTACAAGCTTGCCGTCGGTATCGTAATACTGCACTCGTTCGGCCATTTTTTTTACGTCAATTCCTGAGACTTTAAATTTAACGAACCGTTTCTCTGCTTCGTCATTGCCCCAATCACTATCAATTTCAGCACCTTCACTTCTGCTGTTAACATAGTCTTGTTCAGGCTCGTTTGTGCCATCAGGACTTGCATCATTGGCGTCAGTATTTGCATCGCTAAGCTCATCAATAAAGCTACCGTCTTCCGTTTCGCCAGTAATAATTTCTTCTGGCTTAGTTACCATGACTTTCTCAGGTATACCGTCAAAGCGTTCATCTGCGAATAGCTCAGTGGCTTTTTTAAAGTCGAGAATGGTAAACCATAACTTGCCGTACTTGTCGTCAATACGCGTACCTCGGCCAATGATCTGTTTAAACTTGGTCATCGACTGTATGTTTTGATCTAGCACGACCAATTTACAGGTTTTAGCATCAACACCTGTGGTCATTAGCTCTGACGTTGTGGCGATAACAGGGTAAGCTTTTTTCGGGTTAATAAAGTTGTCTAACTGGGCTTTACCTATTTCATCATCACCGGTGATCTTCATCACGTATTTATCATTTTTCGCTACTTGTTCAGGGTTTAAATTAATCAGGGCTCTACGCATACGTTCGGCATGGTCAATGTCATTACAAAAGACAATGGTTTTGGCCATAGGGTCGGTGCGTTGTAAGTAGCTGGTAATGGTTTGCGCGACAAGTTCAGTGCGGTTTTTGATTACTATAGCGCGATCAAAGTCTTTAATATTGTATATACGGTCATCTATTAATTCGCCGTTATCATCAGTTTGATCTTTTTCAGGTCGCCACCCTTGTAGGTCAATATCAAGGTCAACGCGAACTACTTTGTATGGCGATAAAAAGCCATCTTCAATACCTTCTTTAAGCGAGTAGGTATAAACCGGCTCGCCAAAATAGTCGATGTTAGATACTTCGTCTGTTTCTTTTGGCGTAGCGGTTAAGCCTATTTGCGTGGCAGAACTAAAATACTCAAGAATTTCTCGCCATGCGCTGTCATCTGCGGCGCTACCACGGTGGCACTCGTCAATGATGATCAAATCAAAAAAATCAGGGTCAACTTGTTTAAAGGCTTTTTGACTTTCTTCTGGCCCCGTTAAGGCTTGATAAAGTGCAAGGTGAATTTCATACGCGGGATCTACTTTTCGGCCTGTAACTTTAGTCATCGCTTGGCCAAAGGGCTGAAAGTCATTAATGCGAGTTTGATCGACCAGTATGTTTCTGTCGGCTAAAAACAAGATGCGCTTTTTCTGACGAGACTTCCATAAGCGCCAAATAATTTGAAACGCGGTATAGGTTTTACCCGTTCCGGTTGCCATCACCAACAACATACGGTTTTTACCTTGCGATACCGCTTCAATGGTTTTATTAATTGCTTGTAGTTGATAATAACGCGGTGCTTTGCCGCTACCGTCATCGTGATAGCTTTGAGTTATTAATGGCAGCTGTTCGTCTTTAAACTGACGATATACGCAGTATTTTTGCCAAAGCTGTTCAGGGCTTGGAAAGTCGAACAGTTGTATTTCAGATTCAAGCATTGCGGGGTTAGTTTTGTCATGAAAAACAAAGCCATCACCATTAGAGGCAAAGACAAAAGGCACTTCAAGCAAGCGAGCGTAATCAAGCCCCTGTTGCATGCCCTTACCTATTTCATGCTTATTCGCTTTAGCTTCGATAACAGCCAGTGGAATATTAGGCTTAAGATAAAGCACAATGTCAGCCGACTTAACCGTTTTACGTACACCAAGCTGGCCACGAACAATGACCTTGCCATCACGCAACTTCACCTCTTGGCGAATTTGCGTCATCACATTCCAACCGGCACTTTTGACCGCTGGCATGATAAATTTTGTGATTATATCGGTTTCGCTTAGCTTTCTTTTGTCCATGGTGGTCCCTTACAACATCGGCGTGTCCATTATGCAATATGTAAGGTGCGATAATTGTAATGATTTGTCAATTTTATCGCATAGTAAATTCATTAAAATCAGTGTGTAAACATTAAAAAGTCATAACTAAGGGTTCCTAAGCCTAACTAAGTGATATATATTTTATACACTTGTAAATAATCATCGGTAAATACATGGAAGTTCTTAGCCAAATACTAGCCATCATAGGGCTAGCTTTTATATTAAATGTACTTTTTGCTCAATCTAATAATTTTATATTTATGTTGGCGAAAAAGCCCTTAGTATGGGTTTTATGCATTGCGATTATTGGGTATTCAGTTTTTTGGGTGAGCGCATTTTTTGACTGGAATCATAACACTCCTATTTTTGCTACCTTGATAGTTTTAATTGTTCGTAAGCCTAGCTTAAGCAGCTCTGAAGAAAAATCTCACTCATTAGAAATATTCGAGCAATTAGGAATAAGATCTGGTGTTCTTTATTCTAGAATGGGCTATTTCGCCTATTTGGGAGCATCTGTTTTCGGCTATATTCAAATGTATAGTGTAAACGCTAGCTTTTAGTTCCATGACCAAATAATAAACGTGAGGGAATATGATGAACAAAATACAAGCCATAATCAAAGCATCTGTGCTCAACAGCATGCCGAAGTATCAGAAAATGAACCAAGCGGAACTGGAAAGCGAGACAGCGGCCCTGGCGAGAATGACAGTACGGGAAATGGAAGTGCTGACAGCGAGCGGAGTGCGCCACCAAGAAGCACAAAGCGAAGCAATACAAACGATACTGAAGTATCAAGCTTAGGTTCTTACAATCCACTGACTATTTTTACTTGATAAAAAACAGTGTAACTATTTATGGCCAAAGCCGATTGGGGGAAATTACAGCTCAAATTTTGGTTTGATCATAGCCAAACAGGTATATGTGTCAAAGCTTGGTGTAAAAAGCATCAATTAAATTACGCTACTGCTCGTAGGCATATAAAAACAAGGTTAATGACAGAAAACTTTAAATTGCTTAGTAACTCAGGGTTACTAACCCCACCCAGGTTAAAACATAAACGTAGAGGGCCACCACTGGGCGCTCAAAATGCTTTTAAACATGGTGGATACTCAAGTTGTTTTTATAATGATGATGGACATAAGATAGAGGCAGTCTCTCCAGAGGGCAAATTAATATTAGCTAGGTTACGTATTCATAAAGTAATGCAAAAAATATTGACCATTAGGGAAGAGTTAAAAACTAAACCCTCTACCGAAACTACGATTAAATTATGCGATGAATTATTTCTAGCAGACTTAGCTATTGAAAGAAATATCGCTAAAATAGAAGCTATTACTAGGAAGATACCTGCACCAACACTTGACAAATCCTTAATATAATCGAATTAATTAGCTCATACCCCAAAAGAAGCCGCAACAATAACCGTTTGATATATAATAGATAATTTTACGTTTTAATTGATTACTTGCGCACTTTCCATGTGCTCATTGCGCAATGTAGTTTAAAAATAAAATATTGCGCTTTATTGGCTACTTGGTTTATCAAGATACTTAAGCTTATGAAGGGGCAATTTATAGGTCGTTGTGTCAGTCGATATGTGAATTAGTGTTAACTGCACAAAAAACAAATGCGCAGTTATCACCTTAAGTAATGTTGTACTTAAGGCTGTTCTATTTATTTGGCTTAACTATTTATTAATTCTTCACCGTTAATAGTAAATGTTCGCATGTCGGATGACATTGCAACTCGGATAACATCTGTTGAAATATAAAATTCGCCACCGCAGTTTGGGTGTTGAATATTGGTAATTGTATTATCGTTGTCGTTTTCAAATTTCAACTGCCAATCTATCCCCTTATTTCCGGAATATATATGTACGTCATCAGCTCCACAAGTTAGACACTTTTCAGTTCCTTTTCTTTTGAAATCTAACTCAATTTTTCGAGTGTACTCTAGAGCCTCATTTAAAAAACATTGATCTGCCCCCCTAAACCAACTCATCAACCGAATATAAAATAGCTTAGGTACCGAGTTTGTATTGTCTTTTATATTATTTAAAGCTTCTTTCAATTTTTTTACATATTCTTCAGTGTGATCAAATGACTCGACCGGTTCAAGAGACTGACATTCATTACACCAATTTAATGTTACATCAACAGGTATTCTCTGCCCTTCCGAATCAATATATTCCTTAGCTCCCCATAGTTTTAATGACCATGCTTCATAATCACATTTATCACAACAAACTTTGTACGTTGGCATACTCACAACTAATACTCCCTAAAAGTTATTGAAAATAATTTTACTTAAGACTCTTTTTATACGATGACAATAGCATCATAGGTATTAAAAATCATAGGACAAAGGTGTTTGGAATAATTCAGGGTAATCAGAGTGATGTGGTCAAGTGCTAAAGAAATACGAAGAACATTTGGTAAGGCTAAAGATGAAGTAGATTAAAGTATCGTTGTTATGGTTTTGGCTGTGTCTATAAATAATTTTTGATATTTATTTTTAGTACCTCAAATAGTACCAAAAAAAACAACAACAAAACAACAAACCAAACAATAACAATGAACTACAAGCCAAATACAGATGACCCCCGCACCAAAATAAAGACCATTTTTAGTCTATTAGTTATACCTAGTAACTTTTAGATTTGGCCATAGTGTGGCGACACACTATGATAAAAGCCGCTTAATTGCGGTTTTTTTATGCCTGAAAAACACAACTAATATCAGAATAAAGATTAAAATATCTAGTTGACTGTTAATCAAGGAAGTTAATCAAGCCATCCACAATAACTCTTTGTTGCAGGTGCAGCATGAACCACAGAGCTGTGAGGGGTAAAGCGAACATACCCTCTCGCCAATGCCAAGCCTGCTTGAAAAGCGTTTAGCAAAATAGCCTCAGCTCAAAACTAAGATCACGGTTATCTTCATATAGCGGCAGAGGCCTATCTGAAATCAGATGATTAATCAAAATATGGCTTGGTAGAGCAGCTGATTTTCAGCTTCTGAATAAAGTAGTCTTTTACATGAGTAGAAGTCGGACTATCGATGCCGACTTCCCATGCTTTGTAAGACACCAAATGATTTTGGTTAGCAGTGTCTTTTTTATACCAAGTGCTAGAGCTATTTTCCGATAATGATATGTTTCATCCAGACACGATTTTTTAACTAATTTTTTAGCGAATAGTGCTTTAATATCATAAAAAGACACCTCAATATTAAAGTAGCCATTATTTAGTTCCATGATCACACTGTTTATTTTAGTGGTTATTTTGGTGTCTCTAAAGCCAATAAAAAAAACATCACTAATCCGCCCCCTCCACTGTGTTAATATTAACGGTATAAGTTTTTATTGTAGTAATGCTGTAACAGTTTTATTGCGATAAAAGCAACTTACGATTTTCAATAAAATATAAACGGGATTATCATGATGCAATTATCTTCAAAGCAAAGAAAAGCGACTATCGGTATTGTTTTACTGCTTATTATTGCTGCTATTAGCTACTATATTCCTGATAGAAAAATAGAGCTTCCTCCCATGACGGTACAGGAGAAGAAAGCGAGATTTATCTCATTAATCGTGCCTGCCGTTGATCACGTTTATCACGATCTAATGTCGCAATATGATGATGTTAAAACCATTATTGATAACGGAAAAAATAATGATGAAATTGAAAAACTAAAAATTGAATACAAAGCATCAACTAATGACGAGTTGCTCATGGCGCTTAAGCCGCACCCAAAAAGCATTGCCATAGCACAGGCCGCAATGGAAAGCTCTTGGGCCACTTCTAGATTTTTCCTAGAAGCCAATAATATCTTTGGCGTTTGGTCATTCGATGAAAATGAACCTCGTATCGCAGCTTTAAAAAAACGCGGCGATAAAACTATTTGGGTAAGAGAGTATGACTCTATCGAAGAATCAGTTTACGATTACTACCGTACTTTAGCCCGTGGTAATGCTTTTAAAGAGTTTAGAAAAGCAACAATGAAAACCGATGATCCCCATGTGCTAGTCACTAAGTTAGATCGTTATTCTGAAAAAGGTAGTGTTTACGGTAAAGAGCTCACCGCGATCATCAAATTCAATAACTTTGATGATTATGATAATGAAGATATGATAAGCGCGGAGAGAGAAGAAGCTGATATTAAAAGTAGCAAAGATGAGGGTGATATAGAGTAAAATGAAATTGTTCTATTAATTAATCACTTCTGGCCAGTAAATCATCTGCTTGATTTCATTCAATTAAGCGTCCTAGCAGCTATACTCAATATTAACGCTAGTTTACTGAGTATAGGTAATTACAGCGTAATTATGTGTCATTTGTTACCTGCCGTTTTATTACTGGCACCTATCAATGCCCCACATAGCAATTATTTAAAACAGCACTAATTCAAAGGGTTTCACAAAGAAAAATGACGTTTAACCAAACATAATTAGTTCGTTAATAAAATAAGAAGCCGTTATGAAGCAATTAACTCAACTTATCTATGTTAGCTCAGCAAAACAATTACTCTGCGAAAAAGAGTTAAACGATATGTTAGCGCTAGCAAGGCAAGCTAATAGCAAACACCATATAACAGGACTATTACTGTATAAGGAGGGCAATTTCATGCAGGTTATTGAAGGTGAATCAAAAAAAATCGAACAATTATTTATCAATATAACTAACGACGTCAGACATACTGGGATTATTTTACTTACGAAAGAAGCGATCACTCAGCGCGAATTCCCGAATTGGTCAATGGCGTTCAAAAAGCTGTCACAAACAACACCTGTAGGCTTCTCTAACTTTTTCTCCTCAACAGCCACTGACACTATACAGCCGGGCAATGCAAAAGCCGTGTTGCTAAGTTTTAAAGAGATATAAAATAATAAGCGATAAATTAATTTCGCTATCAAAGCCACTAATTACTAGCTGATAAAACAGGCTGTAAATACAGTCTGCTTTATCACGTTATTTCAAGTAATATCTACTAGATACCCTTCTTACCCTTTCGGCTGATAACACTAGCTGATAACACTAGCTGATAATGAGATATTCAGGTAACAATAACACCAAACCTAGTACAAACAATTGCATAAGAATAAATGGAATTACCCCCTTATATATTGTCGTGGTTTTAAATGACGGCGGTGCCACTCCTTTTAGATAAAATAAACTAAAGCCAAATGGCGGGGTTAGAAACGACGTTTGTAAATTCATCGTGATCAAAATGGCAAACCAAATCAAATCAATATCTAAAGCAAGTGCTACTGGCGTTAAAATAGGCACCACTAAAAAAGCAATTTCAATAAAGTCGATGAAAAACCCAAGAATTAGTATCGCTAACATCGCTAACAGTATAAAGGTCCATTTCTCGCCCGGAAGCTCTAAAAAGAACTCTTCAACAATATATTCACTACCTGAGTAGCTAAAGACCATAGAGAACGCTGTTGCGCCAATCAATACAGCAAAAATCATTGATGTCACTTTTACTGTTTCTTTCGAGACGGCATTTATTTTTGCAAAAGATAATGAACGATAAAACAGTGCCAGCACTAAAGAGCCAACAGCACCAATTGCTGCAGATTCAGTCGGTGTAGCAACCCCTGTAAAAATAGAGCCAAGTACCGTCACAATAAGTAACAGCGGAGGCACAATATCTTTCATGGCTTGAACTAACAACTCACGTTTACTTTCAGTAACTTCCATAGGCGGACAGTAATGAGGTTTGAATTTACCAAGCACTAGAATATAAATAGTGTACACCACAATTAATAGGAAACCGGGCAGCACGGCAGCCTTGAATAAATCGCCGACCGGTACTCCCATGACATCCCCTAAGATAATCAAAATAATAGATGGCGGAATAATTTGACCTAAAGTACCCGAGGCGCAAATAACACCTGCAGCTGTCGGTTGATGATAATTATTTTTTAGCATTACCGGTAAAGAAATAACGCCCATTGCCACAACACTTGCCCCTACTACACCGGTAGAAGCCGCAAGCAATGCACCAACAATAATGGTTGATATCGCAACGCCACCCGCCATACTGCCAAATAATTTTGCGGCTGACTCAAGTAAACGTTCAGCTAAACCCGTTTTTTGTAGCACAATGCCCATAAACACGAACATTGGAATGGCCATCAAGGTAGTATTTTCCATAACACTCATAATGCGATACGGCATAAAAGCAAACAGATCCATACCTAAGGCAAATACCCCAACAATTACCGATACCCCCGCAAAGGTGAAGGCGACTGAATAACCAAAAAATAGAAATAGCAAAGCAATTAAAAATAACATTAAACCTGTCATTATTTTGCTCCCTGTTGATTATCAGTTTGGTCAAGCAGAACTTGTATTTGCTCTAAAGTGACATAGAGAATACATAGGATAAGGAAAATAGCAGAAGCAGGAATAATACTTCTGACAATCCAACGATGTGGTAAACCGCCAGGATCGGCACTGCCCTCACCCATTTGATAAGCTTCGAAGGTGTAATCCCAACTAAAATAAAGAATTAATATGGTAAACGGTAAGGCAAAAAGTAAGGAGCCGACCAAATTGATAATGGCTTGCTTTTTCTTTGATAGTTGATCGTAAATAACATCAACCCGAACATGACCATCTTCTTTTAACGTGTAGCCAATACCAAACATGAACATTGCTGCGAATAAATGCCATTCAAGCTCTTGCATTGCAATGCTAACGTCGTTGAAAAAGTAACGCATCACTACATCGTAAAAAACATTGAGTATCATCAGAATCATGACAATACTGCATAGGTTACCAATAGTATCAATAATGCTTCTTAGTGGCGTTAGTATAAACTTCATAAATATGCCTTTTCATAACAAAAAATAGCTATAACGGTAAATTGCTCACCGTTATACTTTTCTACATAAAACTATAACTGAAAATAAAAGGCGCTTTAAAGCGCCCAATAAATAACAGTCTTACTTCTCGTCAAAATTGTCTAAATAAGCTTTGTCAGAAAAGTTAGTCCAGGCACGGGCATCTTTTTGATAGTTTTGAATTGAATCTAGAATTTCTTTTGTTTTAGGATCTTTCGCAGCAAACTCACTTAATAACTCGTCATTAGCTTTACGAATTGCCGCCATAACTGGCTTAGGGAAAGAACGAATCTTCACATTAGGAAAGTCGTTTTGAATGGTTGCTAAGTTCTTGCTACTTTCATGTGTAGATTGTGTATACATATCGTATGCAGCAAGCTTCATTGCCGCCTTTAATATTTTTTGTAAATCTTTTGGTAGCTTGTCATAAGCTTTTTGATTAACCATAAACTGTAACTCAGTTGCAGGTTCTTGCCAGCCGGTATAGTAAAATGGTGCAATTTTATGAAAGCCCATACGTAAATCTAGTGATGGCCCAACCCACTCTAAAGCATCGATAGTGTTACGCTCTAATGCGGTATATAGTTCACCTGATGCAATATTGGTCGGTTTAGCACCTAGCTTAGCTAATACTTCGCCAGCAAAGCCTGGAATACGCATTTTTAAACCTTGTAAGTCTTCTACTGTTTTAATTTCTTTGCGGAACCACCCCCCCATTTGGTTGCCAGTATTACCACCAGGGAATGACATAATGCCATATTTGTCATAGACCGATTTCATCAACTCCATACCGCCACCATGATAAAACCAAGCATTCTGCTCAGCGGTAGTCATGCCAAACGGTACCGTAGTAAAAAACATGGTATTAAAGTCTTTGCCTTTCCAATAGTATGACGCTGAATGCCCCATTTGATATTGGCCACTTTTTACAAAATCGAAAATTCCCAATGCTGACTTATGCTTATTCGCTGAGTCAATACGAATAATAAAGCGCCCATTCGACATTTCTTTGACTAAGCGCGCCATATTTTTTGATGAGTCACCAAATACAGGAAAGTTTGGTCCCCAAGTTTCTGCTAAGCGCCACATAACTTTTTTACCGTCAGCAGCTGATGACAGTCCTGAAAATACCAATGACACTAAAACGAGTGCTTTTAACAATGTTAATTTTGACATCTTTTATTCCCCAATTTTCTGCAGTTTTTATTTACTGCTTATAAATGTACGAATACTTTTGCAGAATTATTGCTTAAAAACCATTCGTATGAACACCTAACTATCTAGGTATTTATACCTAGATAGTTAGGTGTTAACGTAGAGTACAATATAGCTTTTATCAAGAATTACGCCATAACTAATAGTTAACCAAAAAGAAGGTATGCTCATGACATTGCCATTAAGACTGCTCTACGTAGCTGTTTTACAAGTTATATTAACGTCGTTCATTACTTACTTTTTGATCACCGATGAATATCGTGAATTATCAGAAAAAAATGTCATTATCTTAGAAAACTTCTTAATTGAACAAAAAAAACAAGCGCTAAAAAACTATACTTCTATCGCCCTAACTTCTGTAAATCAAGCCTATGATTCACCAGAAAAAAACAGTAATCAAACAGCACAAGAAGTTGTTGCCGACACATTTACCGGCTTAGTTTATAACGGTGATGATGGTTACTTTTTCATTTACGACGAGCTAGGTAATAACATTGTTCATCCTAAAGAGCCTTATCGCGTCGGTAAAAACTGGTGGCAACTGGAAGATTCAAACGGTGAAAAAATAATTCAACTGCTGATCAAAAACGCTAAAAATGGTGGTGACTTTTATCGTTACAATTGGCTAAAACCATCAGAAGGTAAAAAGGTGCAGAAAATAAGTTATTCCATCTACATGGACAAATGGGATTGGATGCTAGGCACAGGGGTTTATCTTGATGATGTTTATCAGCAATTAAATAATTTGCAAGCACAAATGGACATATATGGACGCTTCCTTGATGTCAACCCAAGTGAATACG